>Ga0326728_10000352_pt1 | contig 185891 bp, 146 predicted proteins | sample MB3enrmetagenome_FD_207602 | JGI IMG/M metagenome (GOLD analysis project Ga0326728, IMG submission 207602) | Lab enriched peat soil microbial communities from McLean, Ithaca, NY, United States - MB31MN | ecosystem: Environmental > Terrestrial > Soil > Wetlands > Peat | place: USA: New York... | reverse complement strand
GAATTCGATTTCTTCCTGGATTACCGTCTGAAACGCCCTGCATATGACCGGAACTGGCGGTTGTATTATCCCTCCGAGTTGGCCTAAACTCGGCAGCCTAGTGCGATTCCATTGATCTCGGTCACAAGGTTTCAGAGTCACTGATTGGAGACACCTGCCGTGCCTAAGATTATCATCATCGGGACAAGTGGTTATGAACAGCAGAGCGCAGATTCTCGCGTCGACTGTTGTGCGTGGGGTAAAATCTCTTGCCTCCCAAACCTTAGAGATTACGACGTCGTTATCCTCGATCTGCTGTCACTCAATCGGGAGCAGGTAGACTGGCCTGCCTTCCGAAAGCTCCTGAATCCAACGATCACCAAGGAAATACTTTTTTCGAAAGGCACGGTCATAACCGTCGGCGACCCCCGATTGGAGATTCCAATTGCCACTTCCCGAGGCACGGATGTTAATGCGCCCTTCCTTGATTGGACAGGCATGGCTTTCAAGTGGGATAACTGTCCAGGTGATACTGTCCACTTTGAAAACGATTATAAACACCGTATCTACTCCGGATATGTCGAGAACTTGCGGCGATGGAACTATTCATTGAAGGAACACATGAAAGACGTCGCAGTATTTCAGACCCTGTATTCGGAAGAGGTCATGCGGAGTCGAGGGTTCCAGCTCCGCGTCGAACTAGATCCATTTTGCTCCAACCGTTACGGAAACCCCATCTGTTTCGCAATTAGTATTGCTGTGACACGCATTGTCGAGCACCTCGGAATACGACAGGAGGAAGTTCAGAATCGATCTGGCCCCTTAGTATTTCTCCCCGAGATAGATCTCGACCATGATCAAACCATTCTCCTCGTTTTGAGGGACCTTTGCGGAATTGAGTCAGACCTCCCTGAACCCGGCTGGGTAGAAAAGTTCGAAGCCCCCGGTCAAAAACCAGTGGACGAGGAAATTCGACGAATTGAAGGTGAACTAGTTTCCAATCGGAAGGCCCTCGAAGCCGCACAAGCAAAGCGCGAGCAAGTGAGAAGCTGCCTGAAGCTATTGTACGGACGAGGGACTTCCCTCGAAAGGGCAGTCCGCGAGGTCCTTCGAAGCCTAGGAGCACAGGTCGAAGATCCAACCGAGCCAGGGAAGGAAGATGGCTGGGTTACAGTGAACGTCTCCGGAGAAACATTCGAAGGAGTGCTTGAGGTCAAGAGCACGAAGAATCCCCAATTTGGCGAGGACGCAATTCGCCAACTCTTGGACTGGGTCCACCGCGGCGTGCAATTGCGTCAAAAGAAGTATAAAGGCATTTGCGTTGGCAGTAGCTCTGTCGATAAGCTCCTGGCCGAGCGTCCTTGGGCGTTCAGTGATAGCTGGGAAAAAAGTGCTGAACTCCACGGATTTGTTGCGCTGAAATCAGAAGACCTTTACCAGTTGCACCTGCTGAATGCTGCGGGCAGCCTGGACCGCGGGGAGTTCTGGCGCAAACTTTTCAACACCAACGGCATATTCAACTTCAGAAAGCACTACAATCTCCCGACTGCACGGACTAAGTGAACAGCCGTGGAAAAGTCACTCACTTACCAGCTTGGGCGGATCGGCGGATAGGGGAATGGCTGGCAATCCGTTGGCGGGAGTAGCGGGTGCTGTATTCAATCAGGTTGCCGGTGTTATGGGCAATGACGTGCCGGAATTTCGGCTGATTTTCAGACGTGGCGCCTTCGATCTGGCCCAAAGCCCGTTTAGGCCGGGATTCTTGTAGAGCTGCCCTTGAGGGCGGCAGGTGCCGGGCTCAAGCCCGGCGCTACTATCCCAAGATTGAACCGGGGCTTACGGGACATTCCAAGAATGCCCGAACTCTTGGGCTCCATCCTTACCCGCGCCGAGAATGCTGCCCTAGGCCTGGCATAGGCCCAGGGCAGCCGCCCGTTCACATGGCCGCGCGCGAAATGCTCGAACGTGGCCCCCGGCGGTTCCGGGCGTATCGTCGGCTACACGGAAGTAATCCGTGAGCCCTTCGGCGCTTCCTCGCGGTCCATAAACGGGGTTGTTGGAAATAGATCCTGCCTTGTCGCTTAGAGTTTACCCAGGAGGCCGTAAGGTCAACGCGGGATTCCGTACCGACAAACGGGTGCCGGGAAACAATCCGCCGAAGCTGCAAAAAAGAGATTGCATTAACCACAGAGACACGGAGGCACAGAGGAAAGCCCTTTTCAGTTCGCGGTGCCTCTGTGTCGCTGGGGTGAGAGGTTTGTTTAACAATTCTTTCCCGCCTTCCATGCGGGCGATTGCTTTGCTTCTTCGCAACTAACCCTCGTCTTCATCCTCTCGCGGGCCAATCATTTTCAGGTCAATTGGTTGGAACCCCAGCTTCACGGCGGGAGAATCGGGCCGCAGCGAGTAGTCGTCGCGCTGGGAGTCGACGAACAAGGGATCCGCAATCACCGAGTGTTGCTCGTAGCCGAGCTTTTTCCATTGGGCAAGGGTGGTGATCTTCATTGCGGCGTCAATCTTACGACCATCCTGCAATTCATACTTTCCCTCGCTTCCCTGAAAAAAGAGGTTGTGGTCGCAATCGGCCAAAGTCCATTCGCTCCAACCCTTGGAGACTTGGTAGATGGGGGGCAGTCCGCCGGCGCCTTCGCTCGCCTGGAAATAAGCCGGCGGCTGCGCCTGGTAGAAGATGTTCCGCCCGATGTGATTACCCGCGTAGAAACCCTCCATATCTTTCCAATAAGGGGCGCTGGAAACCACGTCCATGAGAGCGAGGTTCCAGAAACAGTTCACAAAAATGTTGTTCTCGATGAGGTTGTTCTTTCCGGCATGAAGCTGCAAGCCATTCAGGCAGCGCACCACGATATTGCCATAGACGAACGAATTGCTGGTGTAGTTATCCAAGTAAATCCCGTTCGACCAGCCGCCGCGCCCCATCATCCCCTTCCGGGTAATAAAATTAAATGTGTCGGCAATGTAGTTATAGCGAATAACATGGCCGTCTCTTTCCGCGTCCGGCTTGCCGGGCCGTTCCATCCACATATTGATGGCCCCCGTGTCGTGGATTTGCAGGCAGGCATGACGAATCAGATTGTATTCAACAATGTTTCGTCCTCCGGGATTATTCGACAAATTGATGGCGTGGTGAGGGATAAACTCAATCCGGTTATGACTGAAGCGGTTGCCGTTGCTCATCCCGGAGAAAATTCCCCCCACATACTTGTTCATCACCCCGATGTGGTGGATGTGATTGTTGGAAACCAAATTGAATTTGGGGTGCCGCAGCGCCGTTCCCAGCAGGCAGATGCCGTTGGCGCCTCCCAGGCTGACTTCATTGTGGCGGATGATATTGCGGGCGTTATGCCCTTCCAGGTAGATGGAATTTCCGCCCACCGCATAGAAGTGGTTATGGTCGATCAGGCAGTGCTCCGCCCCTTGCAGGTGGAGGGCATCGCCGCAGTACCTCCAGCCGGGTTGCCAGGCCATGGCCCCCGCGCCCTCAACGTCCAGATGATGAGTGTTGTCCCCGTCCAAGGTCTCGGTAAAGGTGAATCCTGAGAAACGCAGCCATGACGCGCCCCGTATATCGATCAGGCAGGATAATGCCGGCGCCACAACTTCGTCCGCGGGTTGCAGCGCTCCGCTGGGCGGCCAGAAATAGACCAACCCGTCTTCCGAGTCCAAGCACCATTCGCCCGGCGTCGTCAAATCCTCCAGCAAATTGACCACATAAAAGGGATTGTCAGGCCGCAAGTACTCGATTTCATACCAGGGCGGCGTATCAAACTGGTAGCCAGGACGGGTTAGCCGGATGATGCGACGGGTTTCATCCACTGACTCGATGGGCGCCGTGCTGTGCCACTGGCCATTGCCCTGGTAGAAGGTAACCTCTCCTTCCGTCGGCCTAACCCAAGGATGTTCGAATGTCCCGGGCTTGTACTTGAATGCGGTAATGCTTCCCTTCTCGGCCGGCGCCTCCATATAGGCCCAGCCGCCATACATCGGGTCGCTCGGGTCAAACTTGGGCCACCGCGCGCGGATTTGGCGCTCGCCGTTCAAAAAGAGTTGGCGGAATTTCCAATCGCCGCCCTTGCTGCCCGCCAAGGCCGCCACCAGAATTTTCCCCTTGTGGACTCTCCAACTGCTGACCTTTCGCCCCCCGCTCAGAATCGGCTTTTCCCCCGGGTAAGCAGTGTAGGTGATAACCGCCTCAGGACTCCCGCTGTCCTCGCGTCCGAACGCCAACGTGTCCTCCAGGTAATACTTCCCACCCCTCACCATCACCGTGATGGGTTGCTCTGCTGCCCGCGACCCCTTCATTTCTCGCACCAAACCCTGGGCGCGCGCCAAACTCGCCAAGGATCCATCCGTCCTTTCGGCGTTGGCAGCCGCGAGCTTTCCCGACCACGCGTCATTTCCATTCGGCGCAACGTAGAGGTCGGCTCGGGGATCCGCCGAGGCGGAGCGAGGAGTCTCCCGCCGCGCTGCGGCGGAAAGTTCACGCCCGGTCAGAGGATTGACGGCTGCCGCTCCGGCGGTGATTTTCAGCATGTCGCGGCGGGTGTATTTTCGCATTACCATTCTCCTTAAATGGCCAAACGCGCAGCGTAGGCGCGTTGGCCTTGGCCGCAAGGAAGGTTCACAGCACCGCGAAGTTGCGATTCTCGGCGCTCCAGCGCGGCGCGGTTTGGATGGCGCTCAAGACGTCTTCCGGTTCGTTCACGACCGTCCAGATATCCCGGTGCCGGGTATCCATGAATCGTTCCGAAATGCAGTGTTCGAGGGCCGCCACGACACGGTCATAAAAGCCGCGCGTGTTCACCAGAACGATGGGCCCGAGATAATGACCCAGCCGCTTGAGGGTCATGGCCTCGAAAAGTTCCTCTAACGTGCCGCAGCCACCCGGCAGAGCCACGACGGCGTCGGCACCATCGAGCATCCGGCGCTTGCGCTCGCGCATGTCCTCGACAATGCACAATTCGGTTAGTTGCTTGTGCCCCCACTCGAGCTCCACCATAAAGCGAGGGATGACGCCGATGGCCATCCCGCCGGCGCTGAGCGCGCCCTCCGCAAGCCTCCCCATGGCGCCCGCACCGCCTCCGCCGTAAACCAGGGTCGCCCGATGGCGCGCCAAGTGGCGGCCTAGACGCTCGGCCGCATCAAGGTAAGCCGGGTCGCACTGCCGACTCGAGGCGCAATAGACGCACACTTTCAAGTTCGCCATTTCAAAGTTCTCCTGAGGCACAAAATGTCGCGGGCCAGCGATAGACAAATTGTCACTTATTCTCCCCCCTTAGGTGCTTCCTATGAACCTCAAGGAATGTCCTTCCCACCTCGATTTCGGCTTCCCATCAACTCAAATGCTCGCAAGATCAGCGCTGTGGCCATGTCCGTCAATTGGTATTGCGGCAGGTCCTCGCGCCGCACCCAGCGCGCGTCAACTACGTCGGAAGCGGGGCGCAATCGTCCGCGCTTTCGGCGGCAGAGATAATCGACGATGACGTAATGGTATTTCACGCGCTTGCCTTTGCGCATGATCCGGTCAAACACCAGGATGCACTCCAGGGGCTCGACGTCCAAGCCGGTCTCTTCCTTCAACTCGCGTTGCGCGCCCGCCGCAAGTTCCTCCCCCAGTTCCAGCATGCCGCCGGGAATGGACCACTCGCCCTTCAGCGGCTCGCTGCCACGGCGGATCAGCAGGACGCGGTTACGATGAATCACCACGCCGCCCACACCCACCAGGGGATGTTTCGGATACTCACGTAGCATGGATTGTCCCCCTCGCCGGTCGCGCCCATGCCCTGGCACGAGCGTTTTTCCTCGGCTCCATCGCCCTTTATCCGGGGCCACGCGTAAAGCCAGTCCGGTTGACCTCTGCGTCAGCGACTGCGCCCGGCGTCAGGTGCTTTCAACTGCGGCCACATCGGATTTTAACGCGCGTTTCTTACGGTACCAGACAATCAGGGTATCGAGGGATAACTTTCCGGGGCCGAAGAACAGAATGAGGAGAGAAGCAAACAGGAAGGTATAGGGAGCGGCGGCATAGAACTTGTCGGGATCGGAAAGGACGGCACCAAGGGCCTCTCGGTCACCGATGATAAATGCGACGATCATGTCAACGGTCAAGGGGAAAGCAATGAGGCGCGAAAACAGTCCCAGGGCCAGCAAAATGCCTCCGACGACCTCGAGCCAGGAAATGAAGTGCGCGTTAAAGGCAGGAGCGGGAACCCCCAGGCTCTTGAAGTATTCAGCGACCCGAGGAATGTTCATGAGCTTTCCCCACCCCGCCTGCCAAAACTGCCAACCCCAATAAAGCCGCACTGCAAGCAATAGGGGCGACTGGCAAGCATTCGCGGCGCGCAGAAACCACCCGTAAATCCGCTCGATAAATTTGATTCCGCTGCGCATAGTTTGCGAGCCTTCAGGGTTGCTGGGCGAACCATCCCAAGGAGGACCAATCTTTAAACCATTCCTCAAGTTGCACACTGAGCTGATCGACGCGGCGACGGGTACGAAGCAGGGAGACTTCGATGGCTTTCTCGAGGGGTTTCTCCTGTGCCAGCGCATTAAGCAGAGCAAAGGCATCGCGGGTTAAGCGTTTGAAGTAGACAGTGCCTTGCAGTCTGTAAACGGCCAGGTGTATTTTCGCGGGCCGGGGCAAGGAGGAACGCCGGATTTTTGAGGGCCGAGGGAATTTGAGCACCGCGTTGCTGACGGTCTCGCTCTTGGCGTCGCGTCCGCGGATTTGAAATAGAAGTTCATCCACAGGATAAGCCAGGTCCAACAAATGTAGATGGGGTTGCAGGCGGAACACTGTGTTACCGTTCAGGTTGCCAGAGTCCTGCGCGGAGAGTCGCGGCAGTTCCAGTCCGTCGAAGGCATCGATATCCGCCCACTCCAACCTCACCATGTCAATCGCCACGCGCTCGACCCCGGCAATGTATTCACGATGCTTGCGGAGCCATGCTTCCAGCCGGGCGCCCAGGTTTCTCAAGGTAAAAGACTCCGAGGGGCATTCGTTCAAGTAGGCGACCGCCAGCTTTTCGAATTTCCGCTCCCCGATCAGGCTGCGTAGGCCGGGAAAATCCTCGCTCAGCGACGACAGGATTCTGAACCAATACTGCTGGTTGTAAATTTGCAAGCGTTCGAACGATGTCATGCGGTCGTTAGGCTTGATGAGGGCATTGGCGATCTCGCGGACCGACCTTCCGTCCGGCAGGCGCGGGCGCATTCTTTCCGAAGGGGTGAGAGGCTGGCGAGTTACCTCGAAGACAGCCCGCTGAAGCTGCTCGAGGTTCACGACGCCTCCCGCAATTGCGCTGGGAAGTAGCGCTTGGCCTTCAAGGCTTCGCGATGGACCTCGTCGAAGGAGGGAATGCGATCATCCCATTCGAGCAAGGTCGCCGTGGGGCCCGCCAATTCAATGGCCCGGGCGTAGAGAGCCCACACGGGGTCGATGACGGGATGATCATGCGTGTCGAGAATGTACTTCTGGTACTTCGAATGCCCGGCAATGTGAATTTGCGCCACTCGCTCCACGGGAACACTATGGAGATATTGAAAGGGATCGAAACTGTGGTTCCGTGAGGAAACGTAGATGTTGTTCACGTCGAGCAGGATTCCACAATCCGCGTCTTCGACCACCTCGTTCAGGAATTCCCACTCCGTCATCTCGGAAACGTGAAACTCGGCGTAGCTGCTCACATTTTCAACCGCGATGGGTACTTCCAGGAAGTCGCGAGCCTCACGAATCTTCTGCGCCGTCTTTCTTGCAGCCTCGAACGTGTAGGGCATGGGAACCAAGTCGTGCGTATAGCGCCCGTCCACACTTCCCCAGCAAAGGTGGTCCGTCAGCCAGGGGGTCTTGGTACGCTTCACCAAGGACTTCAGCCGCGTCAAGTGCTCGCGGTTCAAGGGTTCGGCGGAACCGAAATACATCGAGACTCCATGCTGAACCACCCGGTACCGCTCCAGGATCTGGTCGAGGACTTCCAGCGGGCGGCCGCCGTCCACCATGAAGTTTTCGGAAATGATCTCGAACCAATTGACAACAGGTTTCTTGCTGAAGATGTGCTGGTAATGGGGGATGCGCAGGCCAATGCCTACACCATAATCCGAGTTTCCGTTGAAACGGTTCGCCGGCATGGAGGTTTTCCGCTAAGTGTCAAGCTGGTGAGCGAACGGAGGGCCGACGGTTGCGCCGCCAGCCCACGCGCCGCACCTCTGCTCTTAACTATCTTTGCAGGGTTTGCCCTTGCAACTGGTTTTTGTGCTGCACCCACCCTGTCCCTTACAAGAGTTCTTTCCTTTGTCGGCCCCACAACCACCCTGTCCCTTGCAAGAGTTCTTTCCCGCACAACAGTGTTTTGCTACCTTGGTTTTCGTTGTCTTCGTGTCATCCCCTCCGGGTCTGGGCGCCGCGGTGGCCGCCACCGTCGTGCCGACTACAAACCCCGTCAAGGCTGCGCCGAGCAGAAGCTTTCGAGCTGTCTTAGTCATCTGTGGATCCTCCCTTTTAAGCTGAGTTTCTACGCCTGAGGAAAGAAGTAGGGCCGATGGCCGGGAGCAAACCTGCATCCCCCTACGCACTTTCGACAGCCGCAGCAAAACTACTCACAACGACCTGAATTTGGATTGGCCCACCTGCATACTATTCCAGTTTGAGACATTTTGTCAATAACCTGCGCAAATGGGCAAAAAATGCGACAGTATCCGGCTATCATCGTAGGATTCCACGACTAAGGAGGATTCCATGGCAGACGCGAAAGCTATTCACATTACCCGGCTCATCGCCATCCCCATGGTCATTACACTCGCTGTGACCATCCTGCGGTTGGTCGGCGAACTCAATCATTGGCCCACACTCGGGTTCAACACGGCGGCGGGCGGAGGAGGCGCGCTGGTGGGCATCTCATGGCTCCCCCTCGTCTTCGGCCCCTATTTCGCCCTCAAGTTAGCTGCGGCGGGAGACGGTCCCGCGAGCTCGCGCAAAGTGATCGGGTTTGCGGTTCTCGGGTTGGTTGCCTACATGCTGGCCGTGGTGCTGTTTCTAATTACCGTGCGGCATCCCTCGCTGCTCACCTTGGCCGCGTTCCTCCTCATGTTGATTGCGGGATTTGTGCCCCTCATCGGATGAGGCTCGCTGGCGCGAGTTCTGTTTGCGTATGCTTTTGCGGCGCGCATCCCCGTATTGATCGTGATGTACTGTGCCATGAGCGGAAATGGTGGCGCTGGCTGGGGAACACATTACGATGCCGTGAATCCCATGCTCGCGCACCTGTCGTTTGGGAGGAAGTATTTCTACGCGGCCATCCTGCCTCAGTTGACGATGTGGATTGGGTGGACGGTCATTCTTGGTGCGATTTTCGGCGCCCTTGTTGCCGCCCTCGCGGGCCGGAGAAAGCAGGCTGCCCCCGGAGCGGGGTAATGGCGATGAACTTCTTCCTGGACGCCTTACGGCCCTCCGATTGGGAACAAGTGCGCGGCATTTACCTCGAAGGAATTGCGAGCTGAAACGTTGGCGCTGGTCAAGAAATGCGGCTTTCGTGAAGTGGGCCGACGTGAGCGCCTCGGAAAGCTTCACGGCGTATGGCGCCACGTTCTATTGCTCGAGCGCAGGAGCAGTATAGTCGGCATATGACTTGCCCTGACCGCATTGTGGATACCCCAACAATCTCCGAGGATGCCAAAGAGAGCCCAAATTGGGACGGCGTCCTCTCCCGCCGCAGGGCATGAATTATGTCGTGTTTCTTGCGCGGCTAAGCTCCGTACAGGGTCTCGGTATTAACCGGCAAACCGAGCAGTTTCAGATAGATGAACAGTTGTATTTTGTGATTGTTGAAGTGCCCGAGAAAGGCAACGCTCATGATCTCAAACTTGTCCTTCCAGCCCCAGGGCACAGAGACCACACGATTCGTGAAATCCCCTTCGCTGATGCCATCCAGGGTCGCGCGCAGAGTCTTTTTGTCCTTTTCGAGCTTGCTCAGAGCCTCCTGAACCCCGCAGGAGGGCATATTTTCCAATTTCATACCCGCTTCCATTTCCTCCATAGGCGGCCACTTGCCGCTCACCAGAGTTTCCAGTCCGCCGCCGATTCCGTCGCTCAGGTGGCAGATGACTTGGCCCGTGGTCATAAACGTCGGCCCGGGTTTCCAATTCAGTTTATCGGCTGGAACCATGCCGATCAGCTTTTCGGCGGGCTGAATTGACTGCAAAGCCATTTCGCAGAATTCATTCTTGGTCATGAGTCCTCCTTTTGTAGTGTGCCTTGTGCATGCGGAAAAGACTACCATCCACTATTTACGCCCGTTTTACTGCAAAAAGAACTTTCGTGCAAGACTTCCGGCCCAGCGGGAGACTTACAACATCCTGGTAGCGACTTGGCTGCAAGATTCCAAGACGGACAGCAGATTGGTCATTTTCAGCAACTGCTGGGTCCTCGAAGACAAATTGATCAATTGAAGCCGACGCTCAGTCGAGCATCCCACCTTCACGCCCTCCCCTTAACTCTCTGGGGCCGGAGGAGTTGCGGCGCTGCTCACGCACACGTCCGAGGCGTGCAGGATGCACGTGTCTGTTGGCTCATGCGCGTCGAGGCGCACGGATTTCAATTTAAACAGAGTCCGACTGGTGAGGGCCTTGGTGAGGATTGGCTCCAGTTGCGGGTCGCGCACGCTGGTGCAAGAGAAAATCGCCACAAAGCTGACGATCTGCGCGGAAAAACCCCCAGCCTCACGAGCAATCCGGATCATAACGCCTTGCCCCAAAGCAGGACCGGTTCCCACGGTAATCGGCAGCGCCAACCGACCTCGCTCGCCGAGGCGTTCCAGCCAAGGGCGGTGCGGGTGCGTCACTCCGGCGTTGATGAAAATGGCATCGCAAACGCCCGGATCGAACGCCGCGCCGTCCCCCTCATGAACGGTGACATTCGGGAATTCGGCAAGATTCTGGCGGGCGCGAGGCGCCAACTGGGAATGCACTTCACTTCCTACCACGGCGCCGCCGCTCCCCACCACCTCCGCCATGATCGCGGTGTAATAACCCACGCCGCAGCCCAGGTGATAGACGCGGTCCCCGGGCTTCAGGTCGAGTGCGTCGATCCAGCGGGCCAGGGAGCTCGGTTGGCCGTTGTTGAGATCGTGTGCGGCGTCCAGGGCAATCACGACGTTGTGGTACACATCCCGCGGGTCTTCGGTTGGTATGTAAGTCAAGCTTCCCATGCCGGCAAGCGACAGCGCCCTCTGCTCGGCCGATCCGATTTGCCAGGGAGGCGGGCCGAGATACTTCTCGCGGGGCACACGCGCGAACGCCTCGACCAGGGCGGGCGAACGAAGGTTGGCGGAAAGACGGACTTCATCAGCGTAGAATCGGCGGCAATCCTCGAGGGTCATCATCCGGCGAGTATCTCACACCAAAAAGGAGCGCGGCAATCTCTCTCCCGGCTAATTTCGGATGCCTTCGGGGCCCGATTGTGGGTGCTTGGTTATTGTTGGCTAAAGGTCGGGGAACTGCGGGCCGGGATGACAGACATTTTGTCGCCCTCCCCTCTGAACTCTCATGGCTGCCCGCAAGCGTGGACTATTTGTGGATTGCGCGGAGCAAAGCCCGCCATTTGGAGTGCGGTAGCAGCAGCTACCGCTTTCCGCCTTCGGTTCATACGGCAAAGGCGCAAGGGGCGGAGGTAGAAAGGCGGTAGCTGCTGCTACCGCACTCCAAGGTGCCTTCGGCACAGCCGCACCGCCGGCTGAGGCGCAGAGCTTTGTTCTGCGCAATCCACCAAAGCATTTCACGCCATGGCGCAAAGATGACGAGGCGGAAAGAAAAACAAGGTTGTTATGCTTTGCGAACTTCGCGGCTTAGCGCCTTGGCGAGAGATTGTTTATTCTTTCATACCTTCGGGAGTGCGCAGCGCACACCCAGACGCAGTTTGCCTTCGCCTGCGGCTTTTCGTTCATTCGCATCAAAAAAAGCGGAGTAGTGCAGATAGCGCGCGACTCGCGGTACCCACCCCTTCCCTTGCTGGAACCTTCGCGTTTAGACCTGCCACGCGCGCGTCAAGCCATTTAAGAATGTAACTTTCGGGTGCGCGTTGACTTGCCGGTACACGCGGCGTATGCTCGCACCGATCGAAGTTCGCCTGCATCTTGCGGTGAGGCAATCGCCTCATGATTGGCCAGACCGTTTCCCACTATCGCATCCTCGAAGAGTTGGGCAGTGGCGGCATGGGCGTGGTGTACAAGGCCGAGGACGCCAAGCTCAAGCGCACCGTCGCCTTGAAGTTCCTGCCGGAAGAGCTCTCCAAAAACCGGCAAGCCCTGGAACGATTGCAGCGGGAAGCCCAGGCAGCTTCCGCTCTCAATCACCCCAACATCTGCGTCATTTACGATATCGACCAGCACGCAGGCCAGCCCTTCATCGCCATGGAGTATCTGGAGGGCGAGACCCTGAAGCAGCGCCTTGCCGGGAAGCCACTCAAGACGGATGAAGTGCTGGACCTGGCCATGCAGATTGCCGATGCACTGGACGCCGCACATGCCAAGGGCATCATCCATCGCGACATCAAGCCGGCGAACATTTTCGTGACCCAGCGTGGCCAGGCGAAGGTCCTGGACTTCGGCTTGGCGAAGCTGGCGCCGAAGCCCCGGCGGGCGGTGGAACCCATGGGAACCTCCGCGCTGCCCACCGCATCGGTCGAGCCCGAGCATCTCACCAGCCCCGGGGCGGCGATCGGGACCATCGCCTACATGTCGCCGGAGCAGGCGCGGGGAGAAGAACTCGACGCCCGCACGGACCTCTTCAGTTTCGGCGGGGTGCTGTACGAAATGGCGACGGGCAAGCAGCCCTTCACGGGCAACACTTCCGCGATGATTTTCACGGCTATCCTCACCCAGGCCCCGACCTCGCCGGTGCGGCTGAATCCCGACTGTCCGGCGGAATTGGAACGCATCATCAACAAGGCGCTGGAGAAAGATCGCGACATGCGCTATGAGCGCGCTTCGGAAATCCGCACGGACCTGAAGCGCCTGAAGCGGGATACGGATTCAGGCCGGGCAGCCGCCGCAGGGGCGGGCCTTGTACCCGGCCCGGAAGGGCGCCCACAAGGGGCGCCCTTCCGGCGGTCGCGTGCAATTTTGCTTGCGGCCACAGTCGCTATCCTCGTCATAGCGGGCCTCAGTTACAACCTCTACCGGCTCGCTTACCGCCCGCCGCCGGCAAGGGAAGCCGCAATGAAGATGACGCAGCTTACCACCAGCGGCACAGCAGGCAGTCCCACCATTTCTCCGGACGGCAAGTATGTCGTGTACTCACAAGCGGAACAGGGCCAAATGAGTCTGTGGCTTTACCAGGTGGCGACGGGCAGCCATGTGCTGATTGTGCCGCCCGCTGAGGTCAGAATCTTTCCCCCAACGTTTTCGAACGACGGAAACTACGTGTACTACCTCATTAGCGACAAGGAGCATCCCACACAGGCGCTGTACAAAGTGGCATCTCTGGGTGGGACGCCACGCAAGCTGTTCGAGAATTTGTTCATCCTCGGGAACTTTTCTCCGGATGGCAAGCGGCTGGTCTTTGTGCGGCACTTTGCAGAGCGTGGTGGAGATGACCTGATGGTGGCCAATGAAGACGGCTCGGCTGAGAAACTGATCCGCGCCTACCGCTTCCCAGAGTGGCTTTATACCCAACCCGCCTGGTCTCCAGACGGGAAGACCATCGCTGTTTGCGTGTACAACGGTTCTGGACATAACTTTGCGCGCCTGGTGGCCGTATCGGTGGAGGACGGAGAAGAGATGCCGATCGGTACCCATCCATGGCAAATGATATTGCGGTCGGCGTGGCTTCCCGACGGCAGCGGGCTAATCACCTCAGCACGTGATGTAACCTCCCCCTCCAACGACCTGATCCCGGTCTATGAGATCTCGTACCCCGAGGGCGAAGCCCGACGAATCACGGTGGATTTAGATTCCTATATAGGAATAGGAGTCACCGCGGATGGGAATTCGCTCGTTACTACCAGACGTGAAACTCATTCTAGCCCAATGATAATTTCGATGGACAGGGCGGGTCACGCCGTCGAAGAGCATGTTTTGGCGGCCAGCGACGGCAGGTGGGGACTCGACTGGACTCCCGACGGCCGCATCGTCCATACCGCACAGACAGCGACCGAGGTGAATCTGGGGACCATGGATGCCCAGGGGGGTGACCGCAAACAGTTAACGGCGCTTGGGGGTGAAGGCGAGTGGATCATGGGCCCCTCGGCATGCGGCGACGGACGACACATCGTGGCAGAATCGAACCACGGAGGTAACTTCGGCCTAGTGAGCATGGAAGCCGATGGCTCGAATCTGGCCCGACTGGCGAGCGGGACCTCTGATAATTGGCCCTCGTGCTCCCCGGACGGGAAATGGGTGGCTTTCGCGTCCCAGCGAACAGGAAAGTTGGTGACCCTCTGGAAAGTTTCCATCGACGGCGGCGAGCCGAAGCAATTGACCACCGAAATGACATGGAGGCCAGCCGTTTCGCCCGATGGAAAATGGATTGCATGCATTTACCAGCCCGACCCAAATAAGCCAGAGGAGAAGCTCGCCATCTTGCCGGCGGCGGGAGGCGGGGTCACAAAGACCTTCGAGGTAAAGGGATTCCCAACTATTGTGAAATGGGCGCCCGACGGGCAGAGCCTGACCTGTTCCGTTTCTAACCCTTTTCGGATCCGCACGGGCGGTTCAACCTCGGCCGATGACCTCTGGAACCAACCGATTGGCGGCGGACCCCCAAGGCGAATAACAAACTTCGAGGCGGGTAATATCTATAGCTTCGCATGGTCCCGGGACGGCAAACACCTGGCGGTGGTGCATGGCCCCCTCAGCAGCGATGTCGTAATGATTAGCAACTTCCGGGGTCGAGAATAGGCCCTGCGCCGGCAGGAGATTGGGTAAGAATGCGCGAAGTACCTTGGAGTGCGGTAGCAGCAGCTACCGCCTGCCGCCTTCGGTTCATACGGCAAAGGCGCAAGGGGCGGAGGTAGAAAGGCGGTAGCTGCTGCTACCGCACTCCAAGGTGCCTTCGGCACAGCCGCACCGCCGGCTGACCAGCAGAGCTTTGCTCCGCGCAATCCACCAAAGCATTTCACGCCATGGCGCAAAGATGACGAGGCGGAAAGAAAAACAAGGTTGTTATTCTCTGCAAACTTCGCGGCTTAGCGCCTTGGCGAGAGATTGTTTATTCTTTCATACCTTCGGGAATGCATAGCGCACACGTAGGCGCAGATTGCCTTTGCCTGCGGCTTTTCGTTCATTCGCATCAAAAAAGCGGAGTAATGCAGATAGCGCGCAACTCGCGCTACCTACCCCTTCCCTTGCTGGAACTTTCCCGTTTAGACCTTTTGGACCTGCCACGCGTTGACTTGCCGGTACACGCGGCGTATGCTGGCCCCGATCGAAGTTCGCCTGCATTTTGCGGTGAGGCAATCGCCTTATGATCGGCCAGACCGTTTCCCACTATCGCATCCTCGAAGAGCTCGGCAGTGGCGGCATGGGCGTGGTGTACAAGGCCGAGGACACCAAGCTCAAGCGCACCGTCGCCTTGAAGTTCCTGCCGGAAGAGCTCTCCAAAAACCGGCAAGCCCTGGAACGCTTGCAGCGGGAAGCCCAGGCAGCTTCTGCTCTCAACCACCCCAACATCTGCGTCATTTACGATATCGACCAGCACGCAGGCCAGCCCTTCATCGCCATGGAGTATCTGGAGGGCGAGACCCTGAAGCAGCGCCTTGCCAGGAAGCCGCTCAAGACGGACGAAGTGCTGGACCTGGCCATGCAGATTGCCGATGCGCTGGACGCGGCCCACGCGAAGGGCATCATCCATCGCGACATCAAGCCCGCGAACATTTTCGTGACCCAGCGTGGCCAGGCGAAGGTCCTGGACTTCGGGCTGTCCAAGCTGGCGCCAAAGTCCCGGCGGGCGGCGGAAGCCGTGGAAGCGTCCGCGCTGCCCACCGCCTCGGTCGAGCCCGAGCATCTCACCAGCCCCGGCGCGGTGATGGGCACGGTGGCTTACATGTCGCCGGAGCAGGCGCTCGGGCAGGAACTTGACGCACGGACTGACCTCTTCTCTTTCGGCGTCGTGCTCTACGAGATGGCCACGAACAAACCAGCTTTCTCCGGACCCACCTCCGCCGCCATCTTCGACGCCATTCTGCATACAGCGCCAACCTCCCCGCTGCGACTGAATCCCGACTGCCCGGGGGAGTTGGGACACATCATCAACAAGGCACTGGAGAAAGACCGGGCGCTGCGCTACCAGAGCGCCTCCGAGTTGCGTGCCGACCTGGGCCACTTGAAGGAGCGGGCAGGGACGGCCGCGTCGCGTGCAGAAGCCCCTGGCTTATGGCATGGGCTGAGCAGGCCGATCTTTGCCATACTCGCGCTCATCGTCATAATAGGGCTCGGCTACCTGGCAGGAACGGCCATCTATCACAACCGACGAGCCCGCTGGGCACGCGAGATCGCACTCCCGGAGATAGAAAGCCTTATCTCGAAGGACGACTGGGCATCCGCTTACCGCATTGCGGTCGAAGCTGAGAAATACGTCCCTGACGACCCCCAGTTGAGCCGGGCCTTTTCAGATATCGCCGTGCTGCTATCGGTCAAGACCGACCCACCCGGCGCGAGCGTCTTCATAAAAGAATACGCCAAGGACGGCGACCCGTGGGAGTTCATCGGCCGAACGCCCATCGAAAGCCACCGGATTTCACGCGGCTTTAAGGAATACAGAATCACCAAGGAACATTACGACGAAGTGCGCGGTTTCACCGGCAGTGACCAAAGGCTTCCTCCCGCGCGAGGAGCACCAATCCATTTGGAACGAACGCTCGGAAGCGCGGGCACAACTCCCTCGGAAATGGTTCGGGTCGACGGCGGAAAATACACTCCAACAATATTCTATTTCCGCGGCCTTCAGGAGGTCGACCTGGACGCCTTCTTCATCGACAAGTTCGAGGTGACCAACAAGCAATACCAGGCTTTCGTGGACGCAGGGGGATATACGCAAAAGAAGTACTGGAAGCAGGATTTCACCAAGGACGGAAAACAACTGTCATGGGAGGAAGGAGTCGCAGGATTCTTAGACCAGACCGACAGGTTTGGTCCTTCGACCTGGAAACTGGGGCACTTTCCGGAGGGCCAGGACAATTATCCGGTAAGCGGGGTGTCCTGGTACGAGGCGGCGGCATACGCCGAGTTTGCGGGCAAGAGCCTGCCGACGGTTTACCACTGGAACAAAGCTGCGCTCGGGCCCTCCGGTCCCGTTGTGGCTAGCGGTGCGATTCGACCGATCGTTTCGAATAGCAACTTTGGAGGCTCTGGGCCGGCGCCCGTGGGCAAGTTCCGGGGCGTTAGCCCTTACGGAACTCTAGACATGGCCGGAAACGTCAGAGAATGGATCTGGAACGGCGCCCCGGGCGGGCGATACCTGCTGGGAGGAGCCTGGGGCGTGCCGGAATATCTGTTCTTTGAAACCGGTGAGCTGCTGTCTCCCTTTGACCGGAGCCCCGCTAACGGCTTTCGTTGCATGGAGCTGACCGGTAACACACCTCTGCCCGCAGCCACCACAGCCCAAGTGCCTGTCCGGAGGCCCAACTCAGATTTTGTATTTGCCAAACCTGTCTCGGACGAGGTCTTCAAGATCTTTAGCAGTTACTATCACTATGACAAAACCGCACTTGATCCGCTGGTCGAGGCAGCCGATGAAAGTCCTCCGTACCACGTCAGGCAGCGGGTCACCTTCAAGGCTGCCTACGGTGACGAAAGGGTAGTGGCCTACCTATTCTTTCCGAAAAACGCCAAACCTCCATATCAGACTGTCATTATCTTCCCCGGCAGCGCAGCTCGAGTTCTAGATAGAATTGAGTCTTATAACACCAATGTGGACATGTTTACACGGTCCGGGCGTGCCGTTGTGTTCCCAGTCTACAAAGGAACGTTCGAGCGACGGCGCGTGGACACTTCAACCCCGACCTTGAGGCGGGACTGGACCATTATGCTGTTCAAGGATCTCGGGAGGACCATCGATTATCTGGAGACCCGGCCTGAATTCGACTGCGGGAGGCTGGCGTATTTTGGTTTGAGCTGGGGTGCGTCGATAGCCCCCATACTTGGGGCGCTTGATAAGCGGATCAAGCTTTTTCTTCTGGAGGGAGGTGGCCTCATAAAGGGACCTCTGCCCGAAATCGATCCGATCAACTTTGCGCCGCGCCATACGGCTCCCACCGTGATCTTCAACGGTCGCTACGACATTTCGTTTCCACTTGAAACCAGTGCACGACCGCTCCTCAACTCGTTGGGAACCCCCAAACGGGATAAGGAGCTTGTGCTTTTCGACGGCGGGCATGTTCCCCCGCTCGATAGCAAGCTCATGAAAGAAATGCTGGATTGGCTGGACCGCTACACGGGGCCAGTGAGATGACCGCAGGGTTATGGCCCAGTGTCTACTGCTTCCCAGCGGCTCTGCGCCGTCTCCCGGTCATCAGATAGATATTCGCTCGTGGCTCAAAGAGAGGATCGGCCGAGGCCTCGATGCCATCCACTCGAGGGATGGGATCAAAGATGATTTTCTGCTGCTCGCTGGCGTTGTTCGGAGTAATCTCCTTCAAACTGATTTCGCCGAACGTGAGCTGAGGACGATTCTCCGGCCAGCGGACAGTGGCATCATCAAAGGTGTCGCCGGCCTCAGCCAACTGTACTTTGATACGAAACCTCACCAGGTCCTTCGCCACCCGCTGCTTGATCTCATCGAAGAGGAAGTTTGGACTCCGCGCGGCCGCTCCGGCCTCGTCCAGATATTCATTGCCGGCTACCGGCAGCACTCGATAGCGCCCGTAGCGGCTCACGCCGCCCGCGTTGGTAAACTTGAATGCGGATACCGCGAAAAACGACTCCTTCGCAAAGCTGGTCGGGATCGGCTTGGGAGTCTGCACAAATCGCAAAGCTGCGGGATGCGCGCCAAGGAACTGCTCAATGGCATTCGGGTGCGGCCCCTTAGGATCGGTAGCTATCAGCGCGTTGAGGAAGCCCAGGAATTCTTCCGCCGTGCGCGTTGGGAAGTTGTCGACCGAATGAGCGACGATGTCGGTATGAACATGTTCGGCAAGGTGGAAGCGGATCGCGCAGCCGCGAGGGCTTGCACCCTGAGGGTCATTATCGGGAACGTTCGGGATTCCCGCGAAGTCCGAGAAGCGCACCGTCACCGGAGTGGAATTCCGCTGGAGATGTGGCGCGCGCGTAAGCGAGGCGGCTTCAGACGAAGGCGTAAACACGCCGGTCAACAAGATACCTTTCGCGTGAGCGGGTCTGAACCCTGGATGAATACCACCATCTGCTTTGTCAAATCCTTCGATAATGTCATGGCTAAGGGTCAACAGTTTTTCGTCCGTAGTCAGCGGCATGGCTGGTTTTCTCCGTTTAGTGGATTTGGCCCGCCTAATACTGTACCTGTTCGGCCGCCGGTTTACAAATCAGGAATTCGGAGGTGAACAGATGAGCTGAGCGACCTAGTTCAATCGGCGGACGAGAGCCTTCGCTGTGACCCGGGTTTCGGGCGAGTGACGGCGCTAGAATTTAACTACCCCTCTCCCTCTTGACTTCGACATTAAAAAAGGTAGTATTAAGGAGATTTCAGGCGCGTGCGTAGCCTGTCACTTGCCAATTTGACGGGCGTGTTTATGGAATCCGGAAAGAGCCGTCTCTCCATCCACGAAGAATTACTTCCCATAGTGGGGCCAGAAGGGGTGCGCGAAGAGTTCAAAAGGAAAAGCACTGTCTTTTCGCAAGGTGACCCTGCCGAAAGTGTTTTTTACATTCTGAAGGGGAAAGTAAAGCTCACGGTCCTGTCCAAACAGGGAAAAGAGGCGATCGTTGGGGTGCTGAATGGGGGCAGCTTTTTTGGAGAGGGATGTCTTGCGGGTCAGCCTCGCCGCATGGCTGGGGCTAAGGCTATCACCGACTGCCTGGTCTTGAGGATTGGCAAGAACGCGATGATACGCCTTCTTCGGCAGCGCCCCGACTTCGCGGCATTTTTCGTAAAATTTCTGCTGGCACGGAACATCCGGTACGAAGAGGATCTGGTGGATCAACTCTTCAATTCCAGCGAGAAGCGCCTGGCCCGCATCCTCCTGTTGCTATCCCGTTTCGGAAGGCAAGGCCGACCGGAAAAGATCATCCCCAAGATCAGTCAGGAAGATTTGGCGAGTATGGTCGGGACAACCCGCTCGCGGGTCAACCACTTTATGAATAAGTTCAAGTCTCTCGGTTTTATCCAATACAACGGTGGTCTGGCAGTCCATAGTTCGCTCCTGAACGTCGTCCTTCACGACTAATCACTCCTCCCTGCGCGCAGCTAATTTTTCCAAAAGTGTGCAATTTTGAACAGACAACCACGATCCCCCGGGACATCCTATACGCTGCCCTTCTTAGGAGGAGGAGGGACGGCCATGGTGGGACAGTTAGGGTATCGGGTCGTGGTGGTGGAAGACGAGCCACTGATACGAAAGCTTTTATCGGGATACCTGGTGGCTGCGGGTTACGTCGTGCGGACGGCGGTTGACGGCCTGGATGCAATTGCCAAACTCAGAGTAGCACTCCCCGACTTGCTCATTTCCGACCTCGCCATGCCCCGTATGTCAGGATTTGAGCTTCTGGAAGTGATGCGCCAACGCTTCCCGCAAATACCCGTCATTGTAATTAGCGGAACCGCCGCCGATGAAATACCCGAAGGTGTGGCGGCTGACGCTTACTACCACAAGAATGAACTGGCATTTGATCGGCTCCTGCAAACTGTATCAGACCTGACCAGAAAACCTCCCCTTCGAACTGCTGCCCCGCACATTGCCAGCCAACCCGTCCGAGCAAGATGGGATGGGAACGGGCACTACGTGGTGGGCTGCGAAGACTGCTTGCGCTCATTTCGAGTTCCGCGCAACCCGAATGCGCGGCGGGCTCAAGAGTTGACCGTCTGCGTCCACTGTGGCAGAGCAATCCAGTTCCTAACCGGTGAGGGAAATCCGGCGCGCCCCAAAGTTGGCTGATTTCAAGTGCCCAGTACCGTTGCCCGCCTCCGGCAAGAACCTGCTAACCCCCCATATCCTTATAGCGTGCTGTCCCGCCTAATTTTTCGCAGCGGCGCACAATGCACGCGGGTGGTTATTTCTGTTCAATCTGTTATCATTTCCCTCTTAAATCGGGCCTCGCGACGGGGACGTGCAGGAGTTTACAAGGGGGCTCCGCTTCATCAGGAGAGGCATCATGGAACAGCCAGCATTGACCAATCACCTTCCCGAGCCGAACAAGAACGGCTTGTTAGTCATCGCGGGAGCAGGCGGATTCATCGCCGGAGCCCTGGTGCGATATTTCCAGGAGCGAGGGTTCAGGCGAATCCGCGCGGTTGATAAGAAGCCCCTGCCCGAGTGGTACCAGCGCGTGCCGGGCGTGGAGAGCCTGTGCCTGGATTTGAGCGAACAGGAAAGCTGCGTTCGCGCCTGCGAAGACGCCATGGAAGTTTATAACCTTGCCGCGGACATGGGCGGCATGGGCTTCATCGAGCGCTTCCGCATCGAGTGCCTGCGCAGCGTGCTGATCAACACCCACCTGATTGAGGCTGCTTACCGCGCCGGGGCGGAGCGCTACTTCTACTCTTCCTCCGCCTGCGCTTACAACACGGAATTGCAGAAGGACCCGAAGGTCCGCGCCCTGAAAGAGTCGGACGCCTACCCCGCCATGGCCGAACGCGGCTACGGATGGGAGAAGCTCTTCTCCGAGATGGTCTGCCAGGAATACTGGGCCGAGCGCGGGATGAAAACCTTCATTGCGCGCTTCCACAATGTGTACGGGCCGCACGGCACCTGGGACGGCGGCCGGGAGAAAGCTCCGGCGGCGATTTGCCGTAAGGTGATCGAAGCCAAAGACTCCGGAAGCAACCAAATCGTAATTTGGGGCGACGGCACTCCCACGCGCAGTTTCATGTGGATCGACGACTGCGTTAAGGGCATCGACATGATCGCCCATTGCGAGGATTTGATCGCCAAACCGATTAATTTGGGGACAAGCGAATTGGTTTCCGTTAACCAATTGGTGGACATCGTGGAGGCCATCGGTGGCACCAAGCTTCAGCGTGAATATGACCCCACTGCGCCCCGCGGCGTGGCGGGCCGTAACAGCGATAACACCATGATCCAGAGCATCCTGCATTGGGAGCCACGCACCCCGCTGCGCGAAGGTATGGCCAAGACCTATGCCTGGATCGCCGAGCAGTACGCTGACCGGAAAGCCGGCAAGCGCACGGTGAGCTGACATTGCGCGTCTCGTAGGGGCACCCCTTGTGGGTGCCCCTACGTTGCGGCTACGCCGCGCTCCGCTGTTTTTCCGGCGGGATCAAGGAGATGCCCAGTGGCCAAGAAGTTCAAAGATCTCACGGAGCAGGAAATTCTGGCGCTCGCGATTACGCTTGAGGAAGAGGACTCGCGCATCTATGGGGATTTTGCCGACGGGCTGCGCGAAACCTATCCCGCCACGGCTAAGATGTTCGAGGAGATGCAGGAGGAAGAATCCGGGCATCGCCGCGCCTTGATCGAAACATTTCGCCAGCGCTTCGGCGAGCACATTCCGCTGATCCGCCGGCAGGACGTCAAGGGATTCATCCAACATAAGCCGGTGTGGCTGGCGCGCCCCCTGGGCATTGACACGGTGCGCAAGCAAGCGGAAATCATGGAGCTGGAAACGCGGCGGTTTTACGAACGCGCGATGAAGACGGCGACGGACGCCTCTGTACGCAAGTTGCTGGGCGACCTCGCCGATGCCGAACGCAAGCATTACGCGAAGGCGGAATCACTGGAAGAAAAACACCTGACGCCGGACGTGCGTCGCGAAGAAGAAGCCTCGCGTCGCCGCCTGTTTGTTCTTCAGATTATCCAGCCGGGTCTGGCTGGATTGATGGATGGCTCGGTATCTACGCTGGCCCCGGTCTTCGCCGCTGCCTTCGCCACACGCAGCAGCTCCGACGCCTTTCTGGTGGGCCTGGCAGCCTCCATAGGAGCTGGGATCTCCATGGGCTTCGCGGAGGCGCTTTCCGACGATGGCTCGCTGACCGGGCGCGGGCAACCCCTGGTGCGGGGATCGGTGTGCGGCGTGATGACCGCGATGGGAGGCATCGGGCACACCCTGCCTTTTTTGATTCACGATTTCCGCGTGGCTATGACGGCGGCCGTTGCCGTGGTGGCGGTGGAGCTCGCCACCATCAGTTTCATTCGCCATCGTTACATGGACACGCCCTTTCTTTCCGCCGCCTTTCAGGTGGTGGTGGGCGGCGTGCTGGTTTTCCTTACCGGAATTTTGATTGGAAGCTCTTAATCGGGTCATCTATTCATCGGGTCATCGAACCATCGAGTCATTTATTCATTGGGTCATCGAGTCATTCAAAAGGTGTTCTTGGTCCGTTGTCCGTCAGTGGCCTTAGACTTTAGGTTTCCGCGTTTCACGTGGATTCGACAACAAGTCACGGACAACTGGCACTTTTTCAATGACCCGATGGCCAAATGACCCGATTCTCTAAGAAGGAGGAGATTCACATGCGATTAGTATTAGGTTCGGATCATGCGGGGTTCGAGCTAAAACAGGAGTTGGCGGAGTATCTGATCGCTTTGGGCCACGAGGTGTCGGACGTCGGCACGTACAGCAAGGCGCCCGTGGATTACCCGGATTATGCGGAGGCGGTGGCGGGTGCGTTGCGTGAGGGCAGGGCCGAACGCGGCGTGTTGATTTGCGGCAGCGGCGTGGGCGCTTGCGTGGCCGCCAACAAGATTCCCGGAATCCGCGCCGGCCTGTGCCATGATGCTTATTCCGCGCACCAAGGCGTTGAACACGACGATATGAATGTGCTGGTGTTGGGTTCGCGGGTGATCGGAGTGGAACTGGCCAAAGAGCTCGTGCGCGATTACCTCCACGCCAACTTTACCGGCGAGGAACGCCACCTTCGCCGCTTGGGAAAGGTGAAGGCGATCGAGGCGCATTACTTGCAACCCGGGCATTGAGGAGGCCGCTCCGCCTTTGTAGCGCTGACCTTTGGGTCAGCAGGTCAGGTGATCGCGGAAAATGCCGACCTGAAGGTCGGCGCTAGACTTGCTCATGAAACCACGTTTCATCACCCTCATCATGTTACTTGCCCTCACGGTGCAGCGGGCGATCCCGCAACAAGGGGTCAAGACGGCGGCGCGGCCCGTGGACCTGCCGGCGGTCGCGGGTATGCGTGTGGGCGTCTTCCAGGAGGAAGTTAGCCGGGCGTTTACGGCCAAGGATGGCGTACCATCGAACGACGTGCGCTCGATCGCGGTTACGGCTTCGGGCGACGTTTACGCTGGCACGGCGCGGGGTCTGGCGCGCTTTTCGGCCGGCAAGTGGGCCACCCTTGCTGCAGATGGCGAGGCCGTGGAACAGGTCGCCACGAGGGGTGAAGACGTCTGGTTCATTTCCGCGGGAAAGTTGGTTCACTTGCACGGCGCGTCGTTCTCTCTACCGCCGGTGAAGGTCAACCAAATAACCGCTGGCGAAAAACCGTTTTTGGCCACAGATGCCGGTCTCTACGTGGTGGACAAGAAGAAGAGGTTCATCCTGGATGTTGGTCTGGCACGATTGCTGGGAAGCGAGAAAGCCGTCCGGCAGGTGGCCGTGGCCGCGGACGGTCGCATCGCCGTGGCGGCGAAGGTGGGGCTGTTCCTGAAGCGGGCGGGGGGCGCCTGGGGTGCGGTTGATCCAAGGAATGCCACCCGGAGTTGGGCCCCCTACGACGTGCGCGGGGTGGCGTTTGATTCGAAGGATCGCCTCTGGTTTTCCAGCGCCCAGGGCGCCGGCTGCGAGGACGCAGAATGGCGTCTCTATACCGGAGCGGACGGCCTCCCTTACAACGATTTCACCACGTTGGCGGCGGGTGAGAACGGCACGGTCTGGTTCGGCACCAAGATGGGAGCGATCCGCTACGACGGCAAGGATTGGGAATATCGCCAAGGGCGGCGCTGGCTGCCCGACGACGATGTGCGTTCCATCGCCGTGAACGGCAATGGCGATGCGTGGTTCGCCACCGCCGCGGGAGTGGGCGCGATCGAGCGCCGTCCCATGACTCTTGCCGAGAAGGCGAAGTTTTTTGAGGACGAGATCGACAAGCGCCACCGCCGCACGCCGTACGGCTACATCTCCTATGTCTACCTGAAGCGCCGCGGCGACTTGAGCGAATGGGAAGCGCGCGACAGCGACAACGACGGCCTTTGGACCGCCATGTACGGCGCCGGCGAGTGTTTTGCTTACGCGGCCGGCAAAGACCCACTCGCCAAGCAGCGCGCCAAGGCGGCGTTTGAAGCCTTGCGCTTTCTTCGCGTCGTAACTCAGGGGGGAACGCATCCGGCCCCCAAGGGTTTTGTCGCCCGAGCTATTCTGCCCACCAGTGGTCCTGACCCCAACCTGCACGACAGCCCTGCGCGGGATGAAAAGAAGCGCGCCACCCACGACAACCTGTGGAAGGTTATCACGCCCCGCTGGCCCGTTTCCGCCGACGGCCAGTGGTACTGGAAATCGGACACCAGCTCGGACGAATTGGATGGGCACTTCTTTTTCTACGCGCTCTACTACGACCTGGTGGCGGACACGGAAGAAGAACGCAGCCGCGTGCGCGAGCACGTTGCCGCGGTGGCGGAGCACCTCCTTGATCACAACTTCCAGATGGTCGATCATGACGGCCAGCCGACGCGCTGGGCCATCTTCAACCCGGAAAATCTCAACCACAATTTTGCCTGGCTGGGAGGGCGCGGGACAAACTCCCTAAGCATCCTGACGTACATGAAGGTGGCGGGGCACATCACCGGCGACCCCCGATTCTCCGCCGCCGCGCGCTGGCTGATTCAGCAGCATGCTTACGCGGCCAATATCCTGATCCCTAAGGCGGACACCGGTCCCGGCTCCGGTAACCAATCGGATGACGAGATGATCTTCATGAACTACTACAACCTCATCCGCTACGAGACCGACCCCATCCTGCGTCAAACATACGCCCTGGCCCTTTACAGGCAATGGCAGTGGGAGCGGCAGGAGTTAAACCCGTTTTTCGACTTTATTTATGCCGCCAGTTGCAGCGGACAGAAATCGGAAAGCGCGTTTGGCACCGAAGACCTTTCTCCCAGGGATAACGGCTGGCTGGAGGAGTCCGTGGACACGCTCAAGCGTTTCCCTTTTGACCGAATCAATTGGTGCCTGATCAACAGCCATCGCCTGGACATCATTCGCCTGCCTGATTACATCGAGTCCGATCGGAAGCTCGGCGCCGCTGGCTACCGGGTGAACGGCAATGTTCTGCCCATTGATGAACGCTGGGTCGGCCACTGGAATCACGACCCGTGGGAACTTGATGAGGGCGGGGGCGGCGGGGAAGTCACCGACGCCGAGGCCTTTCTGCTCCCCTATTACATGGGTCTGTATCATCAATATATCCTTCCCTGATCCCTTCGGCATTGGAACGCGGAACACCAAAGGGCCTTCCCGGCGGAAGGCCAGGGATGATCACGATAGATTAAAGGAAGCATGATGCAAAAGGACGCCCTTCGAAGAATCCTGTTTACTCTCGGCCTGATTTGCGGCCTGGCGATGCTTTCGTCGTGGACGCAAGCAAAGCCGCCCCAATCCGCTGCCGCGACGGTGGGCCCGCAAACCCACGCTGCCGAACTCCTCGCCGCGCGCGAGCAGGGGCCGACTCCGCTACTGGACGATTTGCGCGAACTCTGCGACGGCATCGGCGGCCGGCCGACGGGCTCCACGGCCTGCGATCGTGCGGTGGATTGGGCGGTCGCCCGCTTCCGCGCCGCGGGCGTGCAGTCTACCTGGACGGAAACCTACACGATCCCCGAATCTTGGGTTGGGGGCGATGATCACGCCGAATGCCTGGCTCCCGTGGAGTTCCCCATCCGTGTCGCCGCCGGGCCGTTTACCGCCTCCACGCAGGGAGGGCGCGCTTTGGAGGCTCCTCTCGTCAATGCGGGCGACGGGAGCGCGGAATCGTTTGCCCACCTCGGCGACCAAGCGCGCGGCGCCATTGCCCTGGTGCTCTCGCCGGAAATGAAAACGGAGTCCGACCTGTTTGCCGAATACGGGCGCGACCGCGCCATGTTCGCTGCCGCTCGGCGAGCTGGTGTGGCTGCGCTGCTGGTGCAGTCCACCCGGCCCGGCGTGCTCCTCTACCGCCACCCCATGGGATGGAGTCCCCTTCCCGCAGCCATCGTCGCACGTGTGCACGCAGCACGCTTGGCGCGCCTTTCCGAGCGCGGCGACGTTCGAGTCCGGATGGACCTGCCCAGCCGCATCGGCGGTCCCTACGAAGCCCGGAACGTTGTAGCAGAAATACGGGGCCGCGAGCGGCCTGATGAAATCGTGCTGATCGGCGCGCATCTGGATTCCTGGGACCTGGGCACCGGGGCGGAGGACAATGGCGTGAACGCTGCCATGATGATCGACATTGCGCGCAGTTTTGAGTCGCTGGGCCTCGTGCCGCGCCGCACCGTGCGCTTCGTGCTTTTTACCGGCGAAGAACAAGGCATGCTCGGCTCCCAGGCCTATGTCCTGCACCACGCTGCGGAAATGGGCCGCCACGTGGCCATGATCACGTTTGACACAGGCTCAGGGCGCACTACCGGCTTCTATTTGAATGGCCGCGAAGACCTTCGCCGGCCCGTCGATCAGGCCCTCGCCGCCGTCCCGGGACTGGGAGCGCCCGCCGATTCCCCGGAGGCCATCGATGGCACGGATAACTTCGATTTCCTCCTTGCGGGCGTTCCGAACCTCATCGCCAGGCAGGAATGGGCCCCTTACCTGCCGAATTACCACGCTGAATCGGACGTTTATGAAGCTGTAAATGCAAGCGAGGCCAAAAACAATGCCGCCCTTGCTGCCGTGCTGGTGTGGGGACTGGCTGAAAGCCCGGAGCGTCCCGCCCCGCGCCAGACGCGCGCGGAAGTGGAAAAGCTTTTGCACGATGCGAAGCTGGACGAGCAGATGAAGAGCTTAGGCCAGTGGAACGATTGGGCAGCGGGCAAACGCGGCGCGAGCCCATAAGGCGGAAAGGCGATGGAAGGCAGTCTGCCAACGCCTGGAGCCACTATCTGGAGTATGGAAAAATCCGCCTGTCCCGTATCTTGTGGCCCTTTTGAAAAAACCACAATATATGGTATGGTTTGCCGAACTATTTTCATCCTCCTGCCCCTGACCCCTTGACCCGATATCATCCACTTTCTATCATCGTCAACAGAGTGCACTGCCCCAACGATTAAGCTACGTGAAGCGTGCTCATCTCGAAGGGAGCAGTGAGGCAGAGAGGAATGGTTCTTGTGGAAATTGCCCAAGCCGGTCGGTGCTCACAGATTTGCCGGCGAGATGCAGCGAGCTACCCCACCACGGGAACCGTCCTCGGGAAGTTTCGGGTATGCCGGTGGGCGGGACGAGAGTAAAGCTGAGGGGCTCCTCTCCCCCGCTCACGGTGCCCGAAACGTCGACAGGCAATGCTAACGGGCCTCCCTCCGGGAGGCCCTTTTTTTTTGCAGTATTACTCCCTCTTGCGCACGCATGCTCCGCTCATCGTGCTCGGCCCGCACAGGGTGAATAAAGTCGAGCGTCCTAAGCCGGAATTTCATTGAGCAAAACAGAGAGCAAAACAGAGCAAAACAGAAATCTTGCGGCTCTTCCGGGGTTGATATATACTGGCGTTTCGATGAACGGGACCTACGCCAACTCGTTTCCATACTTTAGTTACCGGTTTTGGAGCTTCGCTCCCAGCCGGTAGAGTGGCGTTGGTCTAAACGAAAAAGCATCGTCGCAAGGCCAGCCCACTCCCGATGAGTGGGCTTTTTTCATTTAGAAGGGAGAAAGCCATGATCATTTCCATGAAACCTGATGCGACCCAAGAACAAATCGATCACGTTTGCGAGCGCATCCGGGAGTTTGGGTACAAGGTTCACTCCATTCAGGGTGAAGAGCGCGTGGTGATCGGCGTGATCGGAGTGGGCGACGTTACCGCCTGCCTGGAAGCGATGGAAGTGGCGCCCGGCGTCGCCAGCGCGGTGCGCATCTCCTCGCCCTTCAAATTCGTGAGCAAGGAATTCAAGCGCGAGCGCACCCGCATCCCCATTAACAGCGTGTCCATTGGGGGCGACCAATTTGTGGTGATGGCGGGACCGTGCTCGGTGGAGAGCGAGCAGCAGATCATGGAAGCGGCGGAGTTCGTGGCATCGGTGGGCGGGAAAATTCTGCGCGGCGGCGCCTACAAGCCCCGCACTTCTCCCTACGATTTCCAGGGCATGGAGGTGGAAGGACTGAAGTTGCTGGCCAAGGCGCGCGCGGCCACGGGCCTCGCCATCGTCACGGAGGTCATGAGTGAGCAGGATGTGCCCGTGGTGGCCGAATATGCCGACATCATGCAGGTGGGCGCGCGCAACATGCAGAACTTTGCTTTGCTCAAGGTGCTGGGCCGTTGCCCGCGGCCGGTGCTGCTGAAACGCGGCATGAGCTCGACCATCCGCGAGTTGCTGATGTCCGCCGAATACATCACGGCGCATGGCAATCCCAACGTCATTTTGTGCGAGCGCGGCATCCGCACTTTCGAGACCGCCACCCGCAACACCTGCGATATTTCCGCCGTGCCGGTGCTGAATGAGCTGACGCATCTGCCCGTGATCGTCGATCCCAGCCACGCTGCTGGCCGGCAAAGCCTGGTGCCCGCCCTTTGCCGTGCGGCTGTCGCCATAGGCGCGGACGGCTTGATTGTGGAAGTGCACCCGTGCCCCGAAAAAGCCATGAGTGACGGTGCGCAATCCCTCAACTTTCCACAGTTCCGCTCCATGATGCAGGAGCTCAAACCTTACTTTGACCTCTGGAAGGAGATGCGCAGCACCCAGAACACCGCTACGTCAGCAGCCGTGTAGACGGCCCCTCGTCGAACTCGACGGGTGAAATTTGTAGCGCTGGCCGGCGCCTGTCCCGACATGGTCGGGAGGTCAGCACGTGCCGACCTAAAGATCGGCGCTACCAGGTTTTTGATTGGCCGTCTAATGAATTAGGAATTGCACCACAAACAATGCGGCAAAGATGTAAGTGAGCGGGGGGCACTCCCGCCCGCGGCCGGTGGCCAGCTTGGCGATGGCGTAGGAAATGAGTCCGAAGGCGATGCCATCGGCGATGCTGAAGGTGAGCGGAATTCCTACCAGCACCAGGAAGGCCGGCAGGTATTCCGTGGGATCATCCCAGGTGAGTTCGCGCAGGGGTCTGAGCATCATCGCGCCCACCACGATGAGCGCCGGGGCCAGCGTGGGATAAAGCACGGCTTGGCCCACCTTGACCCCGCCGCCAATCATCGCCGCCAGCGGGCTGAAGAACAGTGCAGCGGCAAGCAGTATTCCGGTCACGACACTGGCGAGGCCCGTGCGCGCGCCGTCGGAAACGCCCGCCGCGGATTCAATGTAGCAGGTGATGGTGGAAGTACCCAGGGCCGCGCCCACGGTGGTCCCCACAGCATCCGCAAAGAGGGCGCGATCCACCCGCGGCAACTTGCCGTCGCGCACCAACCCCGCCTGGTGCCCCACGCCCACCAGGGTTCCCACCGTATCAAAGAGCGCCAGGTAGAAGAGCACAAAAATCGCCGCCCCCAAACGCGCCGGTGGAACCCTCAACAGACCCGACAAATCGAATTTCCAGAAGGTCGGCGCCAGGTGGAGTTGCATCGAGAACAGTCCCTGGTAATGGACCAAGCCCAGGAGCGCGCAAATCGCGGTGGTGGCGAGAATCCCCATCAAGATAGCGCCCCGGACGCGGAAGCTCAACAGCACCACGACAAAAAGCAAGCCCGCCACAGTGGCCAGCACCACCGGTTGGCGCACATCGCCCATGCGCACCAACGTGCCGGGCGAGGCCACCACCAGCCCGCCGTATTGGAGCCCGATAAACGTAATGAACAGGCCGATTCCCGCGGCGATGCTGCACTTCAGAGAATTGGGAATCGAGTTTACGATCTGGGCGCGCAGGCCGCTCAGGGTAATGGCGACGAAGAAAATCCCCGCCAGGAGCACCGCCGCAAGCGCCTGCTGCCAGGTGAGTCCGAATCCCAAAGGGACAGCGCCGCAAAGCGTGTACGCGAAGAAAAAGTTTTCGCCCATGCCCGGCGCTAGCGCTACAGGGTAGTTGGCGAAGAGCCCCATCAGCAGTGTCGAGGCGGCGGCCGCGAGACAAGTGGCCGTGAGCACGGCCTGGAAATCCATGCCCGAAACCGCAAGCACACCCGGCTGCACGAAGATGATGTAAGACATCGCCAGGAAGGTGGTGATGCCGCCCAGAATTTCGCGTTGAAAGGTCGTGCCGTGCTCTTGCAGCTTGAAGAAATTCGCGATGCGGTTCATGGAAGGTATCAGTTGTCCGTGGTCACTGGTCCGTTGTCCGTGGTCAGGTGTCAATAAGGACTATCTGTTGGTTCATTTGGGGCTTGCTGATAACGGACAACTGACGACGGACCACTGACCACGGACAGCAGTTTATTCTTCTTTAAACAGCCGTTTCAATGCCTCTCTCTGCCCGGGATTCTTCTGCAACATGAGGCGGCGCAAGCGGCGGAACTCATCGGCGTCGATTCTTTGCACCGTGCCGCGGCCGCGCTGAGGGCTGAAGGCAAGAATGTGGTCGAGGTCCGGCTTGCGCGCCAGAGGATTTTCCAGGCGTACGGCTTGGCGCGGCGGGCAGAAGTCGATGAGCGAACCCAGGCCCACGTCACGGCCATCGGAGGCAGCGCGGGCCACTCCCACCACCCGCTTGCGGTCGACCTCGTAGCAGAGGAAGAGGTTGCCGCGCTTCACTTCTACGCGAAGGTAACGTAGGCTTGAGGCGCTGCGGATCCAGCCTTCGTCACCCATCGCGTAGACCCCGCGCGCGCGGGAGTGAAAGTACTCATCAAATTCCCACCCGCGCTTGGTGTTGATCTTGAAAACCCAGACACTCATTTTGTGATTGAGCCATCGGGCCATCGAGCCATTGAAAACTAACCTTCTTCCCCAGCCCGTGATTGAATGCAGATGCTACGCGCAGACCGAAAGCCAGAAACCACCCATTCCGGACATTGAACCCCAGAACCATATTCAATGGCTCGATGGCTCGATGACCCGATCATGCAATATTGTTCAGACCTCCACCACCCGCGCGGCGCGCACGGCGGAAATGGCGCGAATCTCCTGGAGAACATCGTCAGGCACGCGATTGTCGACATTGACCAAGCCGATGGCCTGCTGGGTTTGGGGGTTGCGTCCCAGGGTGAAGGTGGCGATGTTGATTTTGCGGTTGCCGAGAATGGTGCCCACCCGGCCGATGACGCCCGGCACATCCTGATTGCAGATAAACAGGATGATGCCGCGCAGGGGCGCTTCGATATCGATGTCGTTAAGTCCCAAGATGCGCAGGGCACCGCGCAGGCCCACCATGCCCAGACCCGTCGCCGGTTCACCCTCGGTACATAATCCAATACCCAGGGAATTGGAGAACGTCGCGCGTCGCGCGCTGCGCACCTCCGCCACTTCCACGCCGCGCTGCTGCGCGAGGGCCCCGGCGTTAATCAGGTTGACTTGCTGGGAGAGCGCGGGCGTCAGGATTCCCTTGAGCACCGCGTGCCTCACCAGGTGAGTGTTCAGCTCCGCCAATCCGCCGTCGTAACTAATTCGCACTTCGCGGATTCTTTCCCCCGCAATCTGGGCCAGAAACGCCCCCAGTTTTTCGCCGAGTTGGATGTACGGTTCGAGCTTCTTGAATTCCTCGGGAGAAACCGCCGGAAGGTTGACGGCATTGCGTGCCATGCCCGAAATCAGGAAATCGCGCACTTGCTCCGCGATGCGGATGCCCACGATTTCCTGGGCCTCTTCAGTGGAACCCGCAATATGCGGCGTGGCGATCACGTTGGGGTGGCTCACCAGTTTCGAATCCTTGGGCGGCTCGGTCTCAAAGACGTCGAGTCCCGCGCCGGCCACCAGTCCACATTCCAGCGCCGCCAGCAGATCCGCCTCATTGATCAGGTCGCCGCGCGCGCAGTTCACGATGCGTACGCCGGGCTGGGCGAGCGCCAGCGTCCGGGCATTGAGCAGGTGGCGAGTCTCGGGCGTGGCGGAGGCATGCAGGCTGATGAAGTCCGCCGACTTCAGCACTTCCTCGATGGAGGCCAGCTTCACGTCCAACTCGCCGGCCAGCAGGGAGGTAACGTAGGGGTCGTAGGCGATGATCTGCATCTCAAAGGCTTTCGCCAGGCGCGCCACCCCCGAACCGATTTGGCCCAGGCCAATCAACCCCAAGGTCTTCCCGCGCAATTCCATTCCCGCGAGTTTTTTCTTCTCCCACAGACCCTGCTTCATGGATCCATCGGCCTGGGGGATGCGCCGGGCCAGCGCCAGCAGCAGCGCCATGGTGTGTTCGGCCACGCTCGCGGCATTGCCCCCCGGCGTGTTCATTACCACCACGCCTTTCTCGGTGGCGGCGTCGAGGTCCACATTGTCGACGCCTACGCCGGCGCGGCCGATGACGCGCAGCCGCTCGGCGCTCGCGAGCAGTTGGGAGGTAACTTTGGTGGCGCTGCGCACCACCAGGGCGTCGGCGTCGCGAATTTCCTCCGCGACGTTGGCGCCCGCCTTTTTCGGCAGGAAAACCACATCCCAGGATTCCTGCTCGCGCAAAATCGCCACGGCACGTTCCGAAATGCTGTCCGCAACCAGAATTTTCATAGGTGAGTTGTCAGTAGTCAGTTGTCAGTAGTCAGTTGCCAGACCACTGCTTGACCCGCTCCTTGTTCATCATGGTTTAGCCGCCAATCACCAATCACCAATCACAAATCAACCTGTGTGGCGCAGGTAAACCTCCTGCGCGGCACGCACGCTGGACCCCAGCACCACGTCCTGTCCCAGCTTCATCAGGGCGATTTCCAGCGCGGCGAAAACTGCGAACAAATCGGCGATATCGTAATAACCCAGATGCGCCAAGCGGAAAATCTGGCCCTTCATACTGCCCTGGCCGTTGGCGATAATCGCGCCGAAGCGGGTGCGCAATTCTTTGACGATGGCGCCGGAATCCATGCCTGCCGGCGCGCAGATGGCGGTGACGGCATTGGCGGGCGAAGATTCGGCAAAGAGCTTCAGCCCCAGCGCCCGCGCGGCGGTGCGTGAGGCTTCCGCCAGGAGCGTGGCATTCGCGATCAGATTTTCGCGCCCGAGTTTCTTGATATATTCCAGGGCCGCATGCAGGCCGATGATGAGCGTGGTGGCGGGAGTGTAAGCGGTCTCGCCTTTCGCCTGGTTTTTGCGTTCCTTGGCAAAGTCAAAATAGAAGCGCGGCAGTTTGGACTTGGCGATCAATCCCCAAGCTTTTTCGCTGACGCTCGCGAAGGCCAGGCCGGGCGGAAGCATCACGGCTTTTTGCGAACCACCGATCACGATGTCGAGCCCCCACTCCTCAATTCGCAAGTCGGAAGTGCCGAGCCCGGTGATGGCATCGACCACCAGTGCGGTCTCCGGATAATTCTTCACCGCCTCGCCGAGCGCGCGCACATCGTTCATCACGGCGGTGGAGGTTTCCGTGGCTTGGACGCATACGGCGCGAAATGGCCCGCCGCTCGCGAGCTTCGTCTTCATCGCGTCAATGTTCACCGGTTGGCCGTAAGGAGACTCCACCTTCACGGCATCGATTCCGTAGGCCTGCGCCAGTCCCAGCCAGCGCTCGCCGAATTTCCCCGCCGTGCCCACCAGCATGCGCTCGCCCGGCGAGAGGAGATTGGCCACCGCGCCCTCCATGGCGCCGGTGCCGGAACTCGCGAAAACCAGCACGTCATTTTGGGTATCGTAGTAATACTTCAGCAACGCCAGCGTTTCCGTCATGATCTTGCGAAACGCTTCCGTGCGATGGTGAACATTGGCCGCGGCCAGCGTGCGCGCCTGCGCTTCCATCAGCAGCGGAGTGGGACCGGGAGTGAAGAGTCGTTCTTTAATTATGCCGGGCATGAGAATTTTTCCTTTTGGGATTGTTGGTGGCTTCGGAAAAACCAAGGCGGAACTTGCGAGGTTTGCCGAGCGTGCTGAGCGGTTGACCCGAAGCATTTCAGAATAGGAAAGTGACCCCTGAATGTCAAATCAATTCCCCTCATGGATCGGGCCATGCGCTCCCACCCGTCCCTTCGGGAAATCACCCCGGCTCGTCGGGACGCCAGCCGGCCCGTGAGCCCCATTTATTTATCCATATCCGTCAACGCGAACTTGCCCAGCAAGATTGGATGTGAGACGGGCAGGGGGTCATGGAATGCGGCGAGCGCATCCTGCGTGAATCCCGGAAACCCCCAGACATTTCCGTTGCGCAGGTCAATCACGAGTTTACCCGGCAGGGTGCCGCCATTGGGGGCGGGCAGGGTGACATAACCGGGCTCGAAATGGACTGGGTAGCCGCCACTGGATTGCGCGTGCACTACAGGTGGGGCCACGTGGGGCCGCAGGGCGATGACGCCCAGAAAAATCGCAATGACCAGCAGAAGGAACTTCACACACCCATCAATTTTCATGTCGCTCTCCTTTACGCCGGAATGGTCCTGAACCGGCCCTCCTCGGCGCTTATCCTTTTCGAGTGAATACCAGAAATCAGCCGGACCGCGCCGGAAACTCACGAACTATACTGTGTTAGAACGCGCATGGTTTTGCTTTTTGCGCGCTGATTGACTTTACTCCTTGCGGGAAGCTTTCGCGTTTTTCGCCAGCGCATAGCTGGTGCTGCGGCCGCCCTCCGCATTAGGCTGGGATCAACAACATTCTACGCACAAAATACGTCGAATAGGCGGGATATTCACCGCAAGCTTTCGCGCCGCCAATTCGCCGCGTCAGGCGGGGCGAGGGGCGAGCAACTCGCGGAGGACCACGGGTGTTTGTACAGGCGGATGGCAGGTGGAGCCTTCGCACACCAGCGCCACAGGAACGCCATCGAAAGGCAAGGCGGGCAGCGTCGAGGCAAGGCCGGCGGGGAGGTCGCGGGATTGCACAATGCCGGGCTCGAAAGTGAAGACGCGTTTGCCGGCGCGCGGGGTTTCATAAGCCGCGCGGAGAAGATTCAGGGTGCGGTCATCGTCGGCGCGGCCCACCACCACCACGTCCACCGGCGCCCGCAGGTGATGGAGGAGCGCCAGGCCGTAACTCGCCGCGAACAGCCCGTACTGCCCCGCCTTGGGCGCAAAAAGCGCCAGCGTAGCTTCCGCCTTTTCGCCGAAATCTTCGCGGTCGGCGAGCACGTCCAGGCGATCGAGCACTTGCGCGGCCACCGCATTCGCCGCCGGTGTGGGTGAATCCTGGAAGGGCTTGCGTTGGGTAGTGAGGCTGCCGTGACGGTCGGCCAGGTCTAGGGCGGTGTCGAAGAATCCTCCCGCCTTCTCGTCCCAGAAACGGCGCACGGTGGTTTCCATCAACTCCAGCGCGCGCTCGAAGTAGAACCGTCTTCCGGTGATTTCGTAAGCGTCGAGAAGGGCGGTAATGATGAATACCTGGTCTTCCAGCAAGCCCTCGATACGCCCCGCGCCATCCACCAAGGTGTGGTACATGCCCTTTTCACGGTCGTAAGCCTTGGTCATCAACAGATCCAGAGTGGCCAGGGCACGGTCGCGCTCGCCCGCGATTCCTAGAATTCGATACGCCTCCAACAGGGCGGAAATCATCATCCCGTTCCAGCTCGCATAGATCGACTTATCGATGAACGGCGTTATCCGGCGGGCGCGAGCGTCGGCCATCTTTCGCCGGGCGCTGGCCAGGAGTTCCCTCACCTTCGCGACGTCAACTTGCATGCGCGCGGCGATGGCGTCGAAAGGCTGGTCAATGAAGAGCACGTTTTTCGCGGGGTTGTGATGCATCTCGCCTTGCGCATCAATATGGTAGTAAAGGGCGGCAACGCGCGCCTCCGGCCCGTCGAGCACGGCGTTCAACTCTTCCAGAGTCCAAGTGAAGTAATCGCCGTCGTCTTCGAGGTTGATGTCCGCGTCCTGGCTGGCGTAAAAACCGGCTTGCGGATGCGAGAGCACGTTTTCAAGGAAAACGAGAATTCCCAGGGCAATTTCGCGAAAGAATGGGTTGCCGGTCATCTGGTAAGCGCGCAGGTAATTTCCCAGAAGGCCGGCGTTGTCGTAGGACATTTTCTCGAAGTGGGGCACGATCCAGCGCTCGTCCACGGAGTAGCGGTGAAAGCCGCCGCCGATCTGGTCGTAGACGCCGCCCCGCCCCATGTGTTCGAGGGTGGTGGTCACGATGGTCAGCAGCCACTCCTGGCGAGTCTCGAGATAAACCTCGAGGAGCAGATCGATGGCGGTGGGGTGGGGAAACTTGGGGGCGCTGCCGAAGCCGCCGTTCTGCGCATCGAACATGCCGCCAATGCCTTCCACGATCGCCTTCACAACCCGTTCGTCGGCCGCCGTCTCACTTTCCTTAAAGTGCTCTACCTCGCGGAGGGCTTCGGCAATCTTCGCGGCGCTTTCATGGATCTGGTCGCGATGCGTGCGGTAGTTGTGCGCAATGGCTTCCAGCAAGCGCTTCATGCCCGGGCGGCCGGAGCGGTCGTCGGGTGGGAAGTAAGTGCCTCCAAAAAACGGCTTGCCATCCGGGGTGAGAAAGGCCGTGAGCGGCCAGCCGCCCTGGCCCGTCAAGGCGCTTACCGCCACCTGGTAGCGGGCGTCGATGTCGGGGCGCTCGTCGCGATCGACCTTTACGGGGATGAACGACTCGTTGATGATGCGCGCCACCTCCGCGTTTTCGTAACTCTCGCGGTCCATCACGTGGCACCAGTGGCACCACACGGCGCCAATGTCGAGCAGGATGGGTTTGTCCGCAGCCTCCGCCTGTGCGAAGGCGGCGCTGTTCCATTCGCGCCAAAGCACGGGCTGATGCGCGGCGGAGCGCAGGTAGGCGCTCGCGGCCTTTGCCAGTTCGTTACCGGGATTCTCAGAACTCATCAATGTGCTCGCCTTCTATGGGGGGGGTGATGCATATATGGCCCTGGAGGTATGCGACACCCATGACCTTGAGGGAACCTGCGTATCCCACAGGCCGCGCTGTCCTATTGCAACCGGGGACCTTGCGGTGGTGTGTGCCCTGTGCCGGGTTCGTCGAGCGGCTTGCGGCCCGCGAATCCCTCATCAACGCCGTGCCAGAAGGCGATGTGATCTTCACCGAGTTTCCAGCACAAGTAAATCTCTTCTCCGTCGACCAAGCTGGGAAAATCCACCAAACCCACGTCGAGATCCTTCACCAGAACGCCGGTTTCCTGAATGCGGTTGACGATTTCAACCAGGTGCTCCGCCGCCTTTTCGTGCTCGGATTTTTTCCGCAACAGATCAGCCAGGGGAGGGAAAGTGCCGCCCAACACCATGATGCGTGACGCGACCTGCGTCAATTCGTTCTTGAAGGCCTCGATCTTCTGCTTCTCGTCCCGCGCTTCCTCCAGCCACGGCGCGAGGGTTTGCAGAAGTTCTTGCGCTTCTCGGCGATCAAAATATTTGTCGGCCATATTGAGCCCACAGCTCACAGCCGACAGCTAACAGCCGCCTGAAACTGTAAGTAGTTTCTTTCTCCGCACGGTTAGACATTTGCTACCCGCAACCCACTGCCGGCAGTTGACATTTACTGTCGGCTGTTAGCTGTAAGCTGTCAGCTACTTGATCTCCAACATGCGATTCAGGGCGTCCAGCGCCCAGCGTTTGGTCTCGGGGTCAACGCTGACGCGGTTGACCACCTGGCCGGACCGCAGGCTTTCGAGCGTCCAGCAGAGATGTTGGGGCGAGATCCGAAACATGGTGCTACACATGCAAACGCAGTCGTCGAGCGAAACCACGAGCCGGTCCGGGTGCTCGTGGGCCAGGCGGCGAATCATGTGAATTTCTGTCCCCACGGCCCACGCGCTTCCCGGGGGAGCTTCCACGATACGTTTTAAGATGTGTTCCGTCGAGCCCACTTCGTCCGCCGCTTGGCAGACTTCCCACGAGCATTCGGGGTGAGCGATCACCCGAATGCCCGGATGACTCTTGCGCACGCGCTCCACGTGTTCGGGGCGAAAACGCTGGTGGACGGAGCAGTGGCCCTTCCACAAATAAATCCGCGCTCCGGCAATCTCCCGATCCGTGAGCCCACCGTTCTCTTCCCCCGGATTCCATACCGCCATCGTATGGAGGGGAATCCCCAGCCCGTAGCCGGTGTTGCGGCCCAAATGCTCATCGGGCAGAAACAAGGCCTTTTCCCCGCGCGCCAGCGCCCATTCCATGACCTTGCGGGCGTTGGAGGAGGTGCAAACGGCCCCGCCGTTCCTTCCCACGAAGGCCTTGATGGCCGCGGTGGAGTTAATGTAGGTGACGGGCACAATCTTGCCGCTATTCAGCGCCGTCAGCGCTTCCCAGCAGACCTCCACCTGCTCAAGGTTCGCCATGTCAGCCATAGAACAGCCGGCGTGCAGGTCGGGAAGAATCACCGCCTGGTGATCGCCGCTCAGAATGTCGGCGCTCTCCGCCATGAAGTGCACGCCGCAGAAAACGATGTACTCGGCCTCGCTACGGTGGGCGGCGAGCTGCGAAAGGCGCAGCGAGTCGCCGCGGTAGTCGGCGAACTTCACCACTTCGTCGCGTTGATAATGATGCCCCAGAATCACCAGCCGCGAGCCAAGTTCGTCCTTGGCCCGCGTAATGCGCTCGTCAAGCTCCTGCGCGGAGAGGTCAGCATAGGTTGCGAGGAGCATATCCAAAGTTGCCGTTGCCATAATCGCCTTGCTTCTATTTTAGCTTAAGTGCCGGGATTAGGGATTAGGGGTTAGGGATTAGGAATCTTTCTTCCCTAACCCCGAACCCCCGACCCCTAATCCCGAATTCTTAGCCTCCAATGTAAACCATGGTCCGCGAAGGCTGAACGAAGTCGGGCTCGCTGATCCGGTGGCTGGGCTCCTTTTGGTGCACGACCTTTTCCATAAACCTGGCGATGTCGTGGTCGGAGGCGCCGTTGCGGACCAGGTGGCGCACGTCGTGCTCGCGCAGTGAAAAGAGGCACGTGCGCAGTTTTCCGTCCGCGGTCACCCGGATGCGGCTACACTGCCCGCAAAAAGGGATGGAAACCGGCGCGATGATACCGATCTCCCCATGGCTGTCCGCGAAACGATAGCGCAGCGCCGTTTCACTGGGCGAGTGACGGGGAATTTCCTCGAGCGGGAACACGGGCTGGATGGCGTCCACAATCTCTTTTGCCGTTACCACCAACTCGCGCTTCCAGGCATGGTCGGCGTCAAGGGGCATGAACTCGATGAAGCGCACCACAATGTCGCGGCGGCGCGCCAGGCGCGCGAATTCCACAATCTCATCATCATTGAAGCCGCGCACCAGAACGATGTTCACCTTCACCGGGCGCAACCCCGCTTCCAGGGCGGCGTCAATGCCGGCCATTACTTTCTCGTAGGAGCGCGGCGTCCGCGTGATCTTGGCGAACTTCTCCGGGTTGGTTGAATCCAGGCTGACGGTGACGCGTGGAGCTCCGGCAGCGGCGAGGTCCCGCGCCATCTCCGGCAGCAGGTATCCGTTGGTGGTCAGCGCCACATCCTCCAGCCCGTCGATCTGGCGGAGGCGCGAGATGAAATCCACCACGCCCTCACGCAACAGCGGTTCACCGCCGGTCACGCGAATCTTGCGAATCCCCAAGCCCACCAAGGCGCGACTGAGGCGCAGGAATTCCTCCCAGGTTAGCAGGTCGCGGTGCGGAAAATAATTCTTCGGATCGGCAGACTTGCAGTAAACGCAACTGAAGTTGCAGCGGTCCGTCACCGAAATGCGCAAATCGTGAATTTCGCGCCCAAATTTATCGCGCAGCATGGTTCCGCCCCACCCCGCGGCGAGCAGGCAGCCCAGGCAGCCCGCCGGGTGGAGAGTTCTCCTGTTTGTTCCATCGCCCCGAAAACAAAAACCGGCTGGTTTTTGGAGCCGGCGGCGTTCTCCTTTCCAAACACGGGAGGCGCCGCGATTTCTCGCGCCACCCTTTGAGCCTGCCACGCCTGGGATTTTCAGTCCCCGTCAGCGCCGCGGGCCGGGAGAACACTTCCATCGTAACGTGATTCGATACACTCAGGCAAGCGTGGTCGCGGGTTAGTAGAATTCTGCGTGTCCCCAACCTGTGCGGATAATATTGCGCTCATTGTCGTACCAGGAGGCGTAGGCGGGCCCGGCAAGGAATTCGTCGTGCGCTTCTTGCAGAAGGCCGTCGAGCCGTTTTCGCAGCGCGGCCACCGTTTGATGGTCCGATCCGGCGAGGTTCTCCATCTGGTAGGGATCGCTCTGATTGTCGAAGAGTTCCTCGCGGCCCGAAAACCACTTCACGTAGGTGTGCTGCCTGGTTCGCACTCCTCGCCATTCCGGCCAGGGCCATTCGCTGTGGAAATAATCCCAATGCGAAGAATAGTTGGCGATCAGCGCGGCATCGCGCTCCGCCGACGGGCGGCCCAAAAGCGCGCCGCTTAGATCGATCCCATCGATTCCCAACGGCGCACTTGTCCCCGCCAGCGACAGCAATGTGGGTAGATGGTCCATAGGCGTGAACAGGACATCGAGCTTTTTGCCCGCCGCCACACGCCTTGGCCAACGGTAAATCAAGGGAACCCGAATCGCCTCCTCATAGGGAGCCATCTTTTCCCATTTCCCGTGGCTCCCCATCATCTCTCCATGGTCCGACGTAAAGATGACCAACGTGTTCGCCGCCAGCCCCGACGCGTCGAGATAATCCGTCAACCGGCCCACCGCGTCGTCGACGCTTCCCAGCATCGCGTAATAGCAGCGAATATCCCCGTGTGGGGACGGTGCATTCCTGGGAAAAACATTGGGGCGCCGCAGCAATTCCGGCCGCACGCGAGCCAGCGAACCCGGAGCCAGGAACGACAGGCTCCAGGGTTGGTGCGGGGGATGCATGGAGACCACCAGGAAAAACGGTTGGGACGATGCGGCCGACCGGCGCATGAATTCAATGCCCAGGTCAGCCTCGCTCGCGGTCTCGTAACGCGGCATGAAGCGGCGTTCGGAGGTATCCCGATAGTAGTAGGCGTGGGTAAACTCGGTGTGGAAATTGTAGGCCGCCCAGTATTCAAAGCCTCGCCGCGCGGGCCCGGGCGGCACATACTCCGGCTCGGGATGAGCTTTGACGTACTCTTGCTCGACCTTGGGGCGATGGGTGTGGTCGCCCGCCGCTTCCAGTTCCCGTGTTTCCGCGCTCATGAACAATCCATCACGCTTCATTTTGCCGGCGTTCAAGTGCCATTTTCCGACGTACCCCGTGCGGTACCCGGCGGCGCCGAGCGACAAGGCGAGAGAAGGGTCATGGGGATTCGACTCCAGCCAATTGATCAGCATTCCGTTGTGCGTTGGATAGCGCCCGGAAAGCATCATTCCTCGAAATGGCGCACACAAAGGACACGTGGAGAGCGCATTGGTGAGCGCGGCGCCCTGTGCTGCCAACCGGTCCATATTGGGCGTCGGCACGTTCCGGCCACCATAAATGCCGATTTCGTAAGCAGGCACTTGATCGGGAAGGATGATCAGGATATTCGGCCGGGCGGCCTCCTGCGGCCTCGCGAGGAGAGGCGCGGCCACAAGACCGGCGAGGAAGGAGCGCCGTGTGCAGCGGTTGCTCATCATCGGCCTAATCTATCCAATGGCCAGGTCGAACGCAACAACGGCATCGGGGGCATCAAGTGGCCCACGGCTTCGCGAGCCGTGGCAAAAGGCGAATCAATAAGTCCAATGTCACAGCCCATGATTGTGATGTAGACTCTCATACCAGCGGTCAGGGTACATTTGGAAGAGGAACAAGGATGAATAGCGGAATCTTGATCTGCTTTCTGGGCACACTCTCGTTCGGCCTGCTGGGGTGTGCTTCCAAGGCTGCCGAGCGCAAGAACTGCCAGTCTTCCGCGCTGGTGCTCATGATTTATGTATGGGCGACGGCGGTGATGCTGATCCGATCGGTCGGAGTTCCCTCGCCCTTGTCCCTACCGATCAAGGCAGTGGCTGTGGCCATCGCCACCGGTATCTGCGCGGCCCTGGCCTATTATGCCTTCCAGTTTTCCCTTGGATTCGGCAAGGTATCGGTGGGCTGGCTGATGATGAACGTTTCCAGCGCCGTTCCTGCCATCGTTTCCCTTTTTGTTTACGGAGAGAAGCTCACACGGCTGAAGGTTTTGGCGTTGGGTTTGGTCTTGGTTGCACTGTACCTTATCATTCGTGGCCGTCGCGCCGAAATGCAAGTCGACGCATCATCCCTTCCGCGAGAGAAGCAGACACAGTGGTATCTGCTGATGCTGGTCATCCTGCTAACCAATGGCATGAGTTCTTACGGGCTGAAGGTGATCGCGGCCTGGGGTTTGCCGGAAACGGACAAGTTTCCGTATCTGACGGTATGGTACGCGGCGGGCCTCGCAACCATCGGTGTTCCCATTTTGTTTCAGCGGGTCCATATCACCGTGCGGGAGGTGGGATGGTCAAGCATCATGGCTCTCCTGAGCCTGGGTGGTCAGATCGCCATGGCCGTGGCGCTCAAACTCAACGTGCCGGGCCACGTGGTTTTCCCCATCGCCATCGGGGGCTCGGTCTTCATTGTGATTTTGGGGGGGCGTTTCCTGTTTGGTGAACGGCTGAATGGATTGACCGCAGGCGGCGTTTCCTTCGGCTTGGCTGCTATCATACTTCTTAGCCTCAGTTGAATCAGGATGGAAAGGGAGGATCATCGAAACATGGCGGACAATCGCTTACCCAAAGCGGAGCAGGTAAATGACGCGCTGATCCCTTACGAATGGCCGGGGTCATACTTCCTGGGAGACGAGGAATTGGCCGCCGTGGCGTCCGTCTTGAAGGCGCGAAGTCCCTTTCGCTTTTATGGTCACGATTTGCAGGGGTATGCCGACCGGCTGGAGAAAGCGTACTGCGAACGGCTGGGAAGGAAATACGCGCTCGCCGTCAATAGCGGCACCTCCGCTCTCTCGCTGGCCATCAGCGCGCTGGGCATTGGCCCGGGGGATGAAGTGCTGCTCCCTGGTTACCTGTGGGTCTCGTGCATCGCCGCGATCATCCGGGCGGGCGCGATTCCCCGGCTGGTGGATGTGGATGACACCTTCTGCATGGACCCTGCCGACCTGGAAAGAAAGATCGGCGTGCACTCGCGCGCCGTGCTGCTCACCCACATGAGCGGAGCGCCCGGAGCGGTGGATAGGATCGCGGCGATTTGCCGCGCCCACAAGCTATCCCTGATTGAGGACTGCGCTCAAGCTAACGGCGCCTCCTTCCGCGGCAAACCTGTGGGTACATTCGGGGACTTGGCGATCTTTAGTTTTCAACTGAACAAGAACATCACGGCCGGCGAAGGCGGCTTGGTGGTCTGTGATGAAGAAATCCTCTACCGGCGCGCCTGGGCCTGTCACGACCTTGGGTACCCACGCACTTCCGAGGGCCGCTTGGATCCCACCGATTCGTCCGTGCAGCTTTGGGGGCAGGGTTCCCGTTACCCGGAACTGCTGGCGGCGGTCGTCTACACCCAGTTGAAGAAGCTGGATACGATTACGGGAGCCATGCGCAAGGCCAAATACTCCTTGCGCAGCAAGCTGGAAGGTCTGCCGGGCCTGGCTTTTCGGCGCATCCTCGACCCCAACGGTGACAGCGGGCCGTTCCTTCTGATGATCTGGAAAGACCGGGAAACTTGTCTGCGCGTTGTGGAGAAGACACGCGCGGCAGGCGTTCGTACCGGCAGCCTCGGCATCAACAACGTCCCCATGACCGATTGGGGACTGCACATTTACTACAACAACCTCAGCCTGGTGGAAAAGCGATCCCTGAGCGCCGCGGGCCGCCCCTGGACTGACCCATTAAACGCATTTGCTGCGAACTATGAATACAAGAAAGGAACGCTGCCGGTGCTCGACGACCTGATCGAGCGTTCCAGCCTGCTATCTATCCCGCCGCTGCTGAGCCAGGAAGTGATTGACACCATCGGCGCGGAATTTGCGCGGGCTGCCCGGTCGGGGTGACCGCCATCCAATCCTCGCCGTGGCATGCACGCGAGGCGCAAACGCGACAGATCAAATGAAAGGAATTCTCGGAGCGAGAAAATGAGGAACAACATGAGCAAGGACAACCAAGAAATCATTCTCATCACGCGGGCCGACGACATGGGTTACACCCATACGGGAAATCTTGCCATCATCGAATGCCTGCGCAACGGCATCATCCGGTCCGCCGCAATCCTGGTTATCGCGCCCTGGTTTGAAGAAGCGGCCAAACTGACACGCGACAATCCCGATTTTTGCTTTGGGGTGCATCTGGGCCTCATCGGGGAATGGCGGGGTTACCGTTGGCGGCCGGTGCTACCCTACTCTGCGGTTCCGTCACTGGTTGACGAGGACGGCTTCCTCTGGCAGTCGCCGCGGGACTTCTGGGGACACAATCCAAACATGGCGGAGGTGGAAAAGGAATTCACTGCTCAAATCGAGCTGGCGAAGAAGAAGGGCGTACGGATCAGCTACCTCGACACGCATTACGTTATGCCCTACAACGAGCACTACCGGCCAGTGATGGAGCGTCTCGGCAAGAAGTACGGGCTCCCGGTTTCCTGCCTGCTCGGCGAACGCGAACTGGATGACTTCGGCATTTATACCGTGCCTCCGGAGGAGAAGGAAAAGGCCCTGGAGCAGGTGCTGCGAAGGCTTGAGCCCGGCGTCAACCTGTTGATCGCCCACCCGGGGCTCGCGTCTATAGAGAATGACGCGCTCGTGCATTTTGAGCCCGAGCACGTCCAGCTCTTGGGCACGGGACGCCTCCGCGCCGCCGAGACCATGGCCTATACCAGCCCGCGAATCAGGCGTTTGGTCAATGAGTTGGGCATCAAGCTGATGAGCTACGCGGAGTTTTGCAGTCGGTAGGGAATCGACCCCTGACAATCATATGCACCGCGCTTTGAGACGCACTACACTAGGTGGTCTGACGCAAGGACGCAACGTGTGTGATGGCGATACGCTGGGCCGCCAAGACTAAGTCCACGAATGCGCGGGATCCGAACAGGGATTTGGTCCGGAGTCCCCTCTTGATTTTGACTGCCACCTTCTTTAAGTCGCTCAGGATGGCTTCCAGCTCAACGACGGTGGGGCGGTGCCTTGTACGAATTAGCGCATTCGTGAGCTCCTGGAGCACTCCGAGCGGCTGGCAGTGATGGATATAGGGATCCGTGCCATTGAGGTCGCTAAGGGACTTCTGCATCCTGTGGGCCTCGGCCTCGAATACGTACCAGCGATGCGAAGGTTCACCTATCGCCTGCCATGCTACTGCCAGTCCAAGTTCGAAAGGCATGTTGAATCTAGGTGTCTGAGGCTGCTTCAGGTCAAGCTCAACCCGTGAGAGATCATGAAATGAAATCTTGCAGCGGCGGATTAGCGAAAAAATACGAACGAGTCGCCGTTCGCTTTCCGGGATCTGTAGAACGGCTTGGGGGATTAGACCAAATCCTGAGAGTCCAGCAATGAACGCCAAGTATAGAGGTTCGAACCTTTTATCGTACGGTATGTTTAGAAAAACTTTATCGGAAACATAGGAGGCTTTGTGCTTCGTCCCGGTCTTATTGGTTTTCGGCATAGCGAAGAAGATCGCAAGAATACCTGCTGGGAGCACTTACTGAGAATCTAGCCTTATGGGTTACGATCTGCCCACCGTTAGCCCGCAGGACGAAGCCTTCCATTGGACTTCTGGATACCTTCGACCAATCGAGAGATGCGATCCACCCGTTCCTTTGAAATGCCAAAAACTCTTGCGATCCTTGTGGTCGAAGGAAAAGGGGTGGTGATAAGTGTAGGCCCGAATTTCTTTGGAGGTTTCTGCTCCTCGAAGAGCAACTGATATGGTTCCACCTCTATTGCCTTCGCGAACCTTTCCAGAGTTGACAGGGAGGGTGCAGTGTAACCGTTCTCGACGCGCGAGACGTAAGATCGCAAGAGCCCAGACCGCTTTTCGATGTCGGCCTGCGAAAGCCCTTTGGCTTCTCGAAGTGTTCGAATTCTCTTTCCGACGTTCATACTCTCAAACTATACCAAAGAAGTCCTAACAACGGAATAGGCGTGAGGCCACAGCCAGGGCGGGCGGCCCGTAGCCGCCTTGGGCTTGTAACGGCCCGACCGCCGCGAACGTTTTGTAGCAGGCCTTGCTATTCCACGCTGAAAGGCCGCCTCCTTGTGTAAAATACATATTTCCGTTCCGAAATTGTGGCGGGAAGGCATGGTAATGACGTTGTGATGTGCCCTGCCCTCCCTGGCGTCTTTGAGAATGATAAGTCTCATGGAAAACGAATTAATCAGCGTTATAAGCCGCGCCGGCAAGCCTCTGGAGGAGCGGATCAACCCCGACGGCAGCCGGCTGCTGTTGCTGCCGTATGGGGCTCGAGTCCTGGCATTGTTCGCGCCGGGTAGTGACAAAAACTTCTTCTGGACTCATCCGGCGCTCATGTCCGACGAGTCCGCGCGTTCCTTTTTTCAGGCCAGCGACTGGCACAATACGGGGGGCGACCGCACATGGCTTGCGCCCGAGGTTGACATCTTCTTTCCAAACTACCCTGACACCGCCATTTGGCGAGTCCCTGCGGAGCTCGATCCCGGCGCTTACGCTGCTCAGCAGACGGGTCCAACGGTGAAGTTTGCCTCGGAGGTCGCGGTGACGCTTTCGCGCCGCCGGGAGAAAGTCGACGCCCGGATTAGCAAATTTTGGAGCCCGGCTCTCAATCCCCTGCGTTACGAGCTGAACTGGAAAGAATTGAGTGGCGTCACCTATGCCGGTTATACGCAAGAGACCTGCCTCGAATTGCTGGAAGGGAGCGGTAGATCCGCACAGATTGGCCTGTGGAATCTCCTGGCGGTGCCCAACGGCGGCGAGGTGATTATCCCGACCCATGCCAGAACCAAACCCGAAATTTACTCGGGCTCGATCGCCTCCGCTGACCTCATGGTGACGGATCATCTGGTTCGTTTCCGGACGGCGGGCGCGGGGATCCGGAAAATCGGGATTCGCGCGGCTGTCTCGACCGGCCGGCTCGGCTATCTTTATCAGGGCTGTGATGGGTGGGCGCTGATCATCCGCAACTTTACCGTCAACCCGTCCGGCGAATATGTTGACGTCCCCTGGCAACGAAGTACCGCGAGCGATGCTCTTGGATATTCCACGCAGGCCTGTAGCGTCCAGAACGAACTCGGGGATTATTGTGAACTTGAGTATCACGTTCCGGCGATAGGTTTCGATAGCGGTCAACAGCGCTCCTGCGACACCAGCCAAGTCTGGGCCTTCCGGGGGTCCGAGAGCGCCCTGCGCACCGTAGCCCGAAGACTCTTGTCGCCGGAAATCTAGCACCGCGATTTCTCACCCCGCTGGGAGGTTTTTGGGTGGCTGCCAGAAGGGCGGGACTGAAGCTGCGACCTCCCAAACGTGTGGTGACAAACCCGCTCTGGTGAGCAGCCTATGAAGGTCGTGGCGAAACCTGAGATGGTTATTGAATTTCGTGGCGTATCGTACCGCCTGGAGAGTGGGCGGACTCTCCTCTCCGATCTGAATCTGCAAATCCTCCGCGGCGAGACCCTGGTGCTTTTGGGACGGAGTGGTTCCGGCAAAACCACCACCCTGAAACTCATCAACAGGCTGTTGGAGCCCACCCAAGGCCAAGTTCTGGTGGAAGGATGCGCGACGAGCCTGTGGGACCCCATCCGCCTGCGCCGCCGCATTGGCTACGTCATCCAGGAGGTCGGGCTGTTTCCGCATTTCACCGTAGAGCGCAACGTGGGATTAGTGCCGCGCCTGGAAGGTTGGCCGGCGGACCGGGCCCGCCAGCGGGTGCACGAACTGCTCGATCTGGTGGGGCTTGAACCGGAGCGCTTCGCCCGTCGCTTTCCCCGGGAACTTTCGGGCGGGCAACGGCAGCGTGTGGGTGTGGCCCGCGCGCTCGCCGCCGATCCGCCATTCCTTTTGATGGATGAACCTTTCGGGGCGCTCGACCCGGTGACGCGCGCCGAAATCCAACGGGAGTTTCAAACTTTGGAGGGGCGGTTGCAAAAGACCATCGTTTTCGTCACGCACGATTTGCGGGAAGGGCTGATGCTGGCAACGCGTTTGGCCTTGATGGAAGGTGGCCGACTGTTGGGCGTTTACACGCCGGAGGAATTCCGCAGGGCGTCTGACCCCACCGTAACCGCGTACCTGCAAGCCTTCGAAACCACCCAAACTCCGCGAGGAGGCGAATGAACATCCTACAATTTTTCTGGAAGAATCAAGCGCAGATCTGTGATCTGACCCTCGAACATCTGTGGCTGGTGGGCATATCCATGCTGCTGGCGGTGTCGATCGGAATGCCGCTGGGCATCCTGCTGACCCGTCGGCCGGTATTCCGGCGGGCCATCCTGGGGGGCGCCACCATTGTGCAGACGATTCCCTCGCTGGCCTTGTTCGGCTTCCTGCTGCCCGCTCCCTGGCTCGGCGAGCGCGCGGACCGCCTCGCCATCACCGCCCTGACGCTCTATGCGCTTCTCCCCATCGTTCAGAATACTTATGCCGGGATTACCGGCGTGGACGCCGGCGTCCGCGAAGCGGCGCGCGGCATGGGCATGACCGATGGCGAACTCCTGATGCAGGTTGAACTGCCTCTGGCCTTCGGCGTCATTCTTACCGGCGTGCGCGTGGCCACCGTGATCACGGTCGGCGTCGCCACCATCGCCGCCGCGATTGGCGCGGGTGGGCTGGGCGAATTCATCTTCCGTGGCCTGGCGATGGTCGATAACCGGGTTATCCTGGCCGGGGCCATTCCGGCAGCGCTCATGGCCCTGCTGGCCGATTTTTTCCTTAGCCGACTGGAGCGTCGCTTCCGCTACGTCTGATGGTCCTTCTTCGCGCCCTACTCGTGTTGCTCTGCGGTGCCATTCTGGCGGGCTGCGGTGGAGTTCGCGAAAACCGCATCGTGGTCGGCTCCAAGAACTTCACCGAACAGGTGGTGTTGGGAGAACTGCTCGCCCAGCACATCGAAGCCAAAACCCACTTGCCCGTGGACCGGCGCTTCTACCTGGCGGGAACTTACATCTGCCAGCAGGCGATTCTCGCGGGTCGAATTGACCTTTACGTCGAGTACGCGGGCACGGCGCTGACCGCCATCCTCAAGCAACCTGCCACGAGTGATCCCCAGGAGGTCTATGAACGCGTCAGGCGCGAATATGCCCGGCGCTTTCAACTTGTGGTGACGGAGCCTTTGGGCTTTAACAACACTTTCGCCATCGTCATCCGCGGGGAGGACGCCCGGCGGCTCCACCTCCGGACGATATCCGACGCCGCACGCCTCGCCCCCGAGTGGCGGGCGGGATTCGGGTACGAATTCATGGAGCGGCCCGACGGCTATCAGGGCCTGGTGCGGACCTACGGACTCACGTTCGCGGCCCCGCCCCGCATCATGGATCTGGGGCTGTTGTACCGAGCCTTAATCCAAAAGCAAGTGGATCTGGTCGCGGGCAATTCCACGGACGGCTTGATTGCGGCGCGCGACCTGGCCGTGCTGGAAGACGACCGGCACTATTTTCCTCCCTATCACGCTGTGCCGATTGTCCGGGAGGAAACCTTGGCTCGCCATCCCGCGGTGCGGGCAGCGCTTGAGGAATTAGCCGGCAAGATTTGCGATCAGGATATGCGCCAGTTGAATTATGCCGTCGATGGGGAGCACCGGGACGTCGCGGAAGTGGTGCGCGAGTTCCTGCGATCCAAGCTTCTGGAGTAGTACCCACTTACATTGAATAGCGCTGGATGATAGTGTGTCTCGCTAAGTGCCCAAGCCACAGCGGTCGTCGAGTGGGAATCGGCGGGACTGAGGGATCGCCATGCATCTCCGAAATATTAAACGTGTTGAACTTCTAGCGTTGGGTTTGCTGGTTTTGGCCGGCGCCAGTATTTGTAACATCGGATGGGGTACGGGCTCCTCCCGGTTTTCGGAGACTCCCGGGGACTTGGGAATCTCGGCCCTTCAGGACAACTTTCGTGTTCCGCCTGAAGACTCAAAAATCATGGTGCGCTGGTGGTGGTTTGGGCCGGCGGTGACCACCGATGAACTCGATCGTGAAATGCGCGCGATGAAAGACGCCGGCATCGGTGGGTTTGAGGTCCAGCCGGTGTATCCCCTCACGCTCGATGATCCCAGCAAAGGGCTGGTAAACCTCCGCTACCTTTCTCCGGAATTTCTAGCCGCAGTCAGCTCCACAGCGCGCACGGCGCATGAGCTGGGCTTGCGTATGGACATGACTATGGGCAGCGGCTGGCCTTACGGCGGGCCTCATATCACGCCGGAGATTGCCGCCGAAGGATTGCACTGCCTTCGTATCCCCATCCCGGGAGGCACGCGGACGATTCCCGGGCCCGACGTGCAAGAGGGCCAGCGATTCCTTGCGGCGTTTGTGGCCTCCGGAGACGGGAAGCACTTCGACGCGAACTCCGCGCATCAGATCGCCCCGCAGGAGGATGGAAGCTTTCAGCTCCCCCCTTCGCCCGCCGGTCCACGCGTTCTGCTGTTCTTCGTGGCGGGATTAACGAGGCAACAAGTGAAGCGCGCCGCGGTGGGGGCGGAAGGAAATGTCCTTGACCATTACAGCCGCGCGGCAATCAAAAAACACCTGGAGGCCGTGGGCGCACCCCTGGTGGCAGCGGGCGGCGGAAATATCCGCGCCATGTTCTGCGATAGCCTGGAAGTGTACGGAGCCGACTGGACCTCGGGTTTTCTAAAGGAATTCGAGCGCCGGCGCGGATACGATTTGACGCCCTATCTGCCCGCGCTCGTGGCGGACAGCGGACCACAAACGGCGGCCCTGCGGCATGACTGGGGCCAAACGTTGAGTGAACTGGTGAACCAGAATTTCCTCGAGCCCTACCAGGCGTGGTGCCACCAGAATCACGTGCTGGCGAGAGTGCAAGCCTATGGCCAGCCGCCGGCGGAGCTTTCCAGCTACCGGTTCGTGGACCTTCCGGAAGGCGAGCAGGGGGATGAAGAAGGCCACTGGAACCACTTCACACCCTCGCGCTGGGCATCATCCGCCGGGCACCTTTATGGGGCGCCGATGATCTCCGCCGAGGCTTGGACGTGGATTCACGCGCTTCCGTTCCGTGCTACGCCGCTCGATTTCAAGGCCATGGCCGACGATTACTTTCTGGAAGGGATTAATCAACTGGTCGCGCACGGGTGGCCCTATTCGCCGCCCGGCGTGCCGGAGCCCGGCTGGCATTTCTACGCGGCGGGGGCGCTGAACACACATAATCCCTGGTGGTTCGCCATGCCGGACCTCGCGCTTTATCTGCAGCGCGCCAGCTTTATGCTGCGCCAGGGCAAACCTGCCAACGACATTGCGGTTTACCTGCCCACCCACGACGCTCTGGCTAGCCTATCACCCGGCCGGGTGAATCTGTGGGAGGCGATATGGCGCCGAATCGGTATGAACCTTGTTCCCACCTTGCTGGCAGGGGGGTACGACTTGGATTTTGTCGATGACGAAATCCTGGCGCGAGAGGGTCGCATCGAAAAAGGCAAGCTGGCAATTGCCAATCAGGAATTCTCCATCGTGATTCTGCCGGGAATCGAACGCATCGCGCCCGCGACCCTGGCCAAGCTTGGTGAGTTTGCTCAAAATGGCGGGACTCTAATCGCCACGCGGCGCCTGCCTTCGCTTGCCCCGGGTTTTCTCCACCAGGAATCGGAGAGGGCGGAAGTGGCGCGGCAGGTAGAAGAACTCTTCAAGAAGCCGACCGCGCCGGGGCACTTCGTTCCCGAGGAGAATGAAGCCCTCGAAAATGAATTGGCGCGCCTCTACCCTCCAGACGTGGCCTTTTCTCCACGTGCGCGAGATATCGGTTTTATCCACCGCCATACAAGCGCCGCGGAAATCTATTTCATTGCTAACACCTCCAACCGACGTGTTCAAGCGACGGCCAAATTTCGTGTCAAAGGCAAAAACCCGGAATGGTGGAATCTCTTCAAGGGTGAGGCGACCACTGCCTTCGTATTGCACCATTGGGGCGATGACGCCGTTATTCCCCTTGATCTGGAGCCTTACGGCTCGCGGTTGCTGGTTTTCACAGATCGTGAAACCCCGCCGAGGGAAACGGGTCCAACCGAGTTGCGCCGCTCAGACAACCTTGACATCAGTCGCGATTGGGATGTCACTTTCGAAGGTACACGCAAGAAAATGGTCATGGATTATTTGCGGTCCTGGACTGAAATCGAAGGTATGCAGTTTTTCTCCGGGCGCGCGACGTACCAAAGGAAGGTTTACATTCCCAGCGATTTTCTCCGCAATGGACTCCAGGTGGATTTGAACCTCGGTGAGCCGACTCCCCTCCCGATTCAGGAAAACCCCTACTTCCAGGCGTGGCTTGACGGCCCCGTGCGCGAAGCAGCGGAAGTCTTTGTGAACGGCCGCCGTGCGGGAACGATCTGGCATCCGCCCTACGAACTAGACATAACCCCCTTTATTCACCAGGGCGAAAACGAGTTGCGAATTGTGGTCGGTAATACCGCAATCAACGAAATGGCCGGTAACCCCTTGCCCAATCGGTCGGAGCTTACCGCGCGCTACGGCGAAAGGTTCGTCGATCAAGGGAATAAGCTGGTACGGTCGGCACCCTCCGGACTAACGGGGCCCATCCGGCTGATCACGCGCGGCCAACCGGTAGGCGTTCGCGCCTCCCCTTAATTTGCTGGCACGCCTCACCCGCAGGGTTTTCTCGCGGCCAGCCGCCCTTTCTCTTATAATGGTAAGTCGGAAAGATCACATGTTAGGATGCTCCCTTTGCGCGGGGGTCGAACTGAGACGAACCGCTCGAGGGCGAAGGATTCTTGATTCCGGGACAGTGCTGGCGGGGATAGCGATTGCCTTACGCATTTTCGACTTGGGTTGGGGCGAATGGGGCGATCGAAGCCTTATCGCCGCGGACTGTAGAAAATCTCAAATTTGAAATTTGAGACTGGCTAATGAAATCTCAGCTTTGAAATTTGAGATCTGATCGGTGGCCGTAAGCGGCTGCGTGGAATGGAGAAGTGAGTTGCAAATGAGATCAGCACGTTCGGAAATCGAGGTTGCTCCCGCGCCGGAGGCGTCCTTGCCTGGGCGCGGAAGGGAGGTGTTGGGATCCCCACGCAACACAGTGATTGTGATCGTTCCCATTCTCCTGGTTTTGATCACTTTCCTCTTCTGGTATCAAACCTGGTTTGGGCGAGGACTCTCCGACCAGGAGATGGCAAAGGACCTGGCGGATACCTCGGTGCCGCACAAGACGCAACACGCGCTCGCGCAGCTTTCCGACCGCATCGAGCGGGGCGACCCGACGGTCAAGCGCTGGTATCCGCAACTACTGGCCTTGGCGCAGAATCAGGAATCACAGTTCCGCCTGGAAGCCGCGTGGGCGATGGGGCAGGACAATCACTCCGAGGAATTTCACCAGGCGTTACGCAAGCTGGTCAATGATCCTGTGCCGTTGGTGCGCTGGAATGCTGCGTTGGCGCTGGTGCGATTTGGCGACGGGACAGGGGAGCCGCAATTGCGGTCCATGCTGCAACCCTTCACCCTTGCCGCCCCGGCCCCGGGCACGGTTAAATTCCGCATGAAGGAGCAAGACGCCGTTCGCGATGGCAGCATAATCGCCCGCATCCGCCCGTGGGGGAGTGACCAGCAGCGCGACGTCCTATCTCCTGTGGGCGGAAAAATCGCACGATTGCTCACGCATGATGGCGCAACCGTGGCCAAAGATGATGTGGTGGCGGTCATCGATCCGGATGAAGGCCAAGTGGTGGAGTCCCTGCGCGGTCTCTATTGGGTGGGCCAACCGCAGGACCTCGACGACGTGGAGCGCTTCGTCCGGGGGGCGCCCAATATGTCGGAACGAGTGCGCCAGCAAGCGGAAGCTACTGCCCGCGCCATCCGGCAACGATCGGCGAAAGGTTAAAGCCGAGTGAGGTACGAGGGGTTAGACCGAGAACTTGATTCCGAGATGCGCCTCGACTTCTTCCGTCGGCACCATCTCGATGGCGTCCCATGGGCAGCCATCCAGAAAGCTGCCGTCTGGCCCTTTGCTGGTACACTTTTTGCAGCCGATGCAGAGTACCGGGTCGACTTCGATCCGGCCGAAAGGGGGATGGTCCTCATCGGGGACCCAGTACATGCAGTCGGCCACGGGACAATAAGGAACGCAGGCTGGCGAGCCGGAGCAACCCGTGCAGCATTCGGTGATGACCGCGAGTTCCTTGGGCCGTTTCTTGCGCGGAGTTTCAATGCCAATGGATTTGGGCTCGCTCTTGACGACTCCCCCCACGGGAATGTAATACTCGGCCAAGTTACTTCTCCTCGCCCTGAATGTAAAGACATTCTCCCAAAAGGAGGCGGGGACGTCAACTACAAGTACAGTGGCTAGTGGTTAGTGGCTAGTGGTCAGTGGCGCGCAGCTAACCACTAGCCACTAACAACTAACCAGTGGTCTTTCAGAGGTGCCATGGTAGCCTGGACGCTAGTTTTTCACATTATTGGCTTGGTTTTCTGGCTGGGAAGTCTTCTAGTGGTGACTCAGATCCTGGCCATCCACACGGAGGAAACTTCTCCTGAGACGCGTGTCACCTTGGCGCGCCTGGAATCGAAACTCTTGAAGGGGCTGGCGCATCCTGGAGCAGCCCTCATGGTGATCACGGGTTTCCTCCTGGTGTCCGAAGACCCCCACTATCTCCGGGAACACTGGTTGCATGGAAAACTGCTTTTGGTGATCGTTTTGGTGGCGCTTGATCTGCGGGTCACGTTTCGAGCGAGGGCGTTTCAGGAGGGGAAAATCGACATAAGCCGCCGTGAATGTATGGCCTTGCATGGAGCTATCAGCTTGGTGTTCATTGCAATTTTGATTTTGGCGCTGGTCAGACCCTTTGGCTCACACCGGCGTCAAGCACAGTTAGGGGGAACCGGCGACCCAATTACGAAGGTATGTTTGCGACACGCAGGACAGTGGCCCGGGGCCACCCTCCCTGCCTCGCAGTATGCGCTGGAAAAGCAAGAGGGGCTGTAGAGGCCCTAAGGCCAGAAGTTTGCTGCGTTGCAATGCTGATATCTTGCAACCTCCAGCCAGAAGGATTTTTGAAAAATAAGCACTGAGTTTATTTAACACAGGAGGGTAGTTTGGCGAAAATCACCATCAACAAGGACGGTTCGATCCGGGTGGAAGGCGAATTCACGATCTGCGACCCGACTGGGAGCACTTTTGATTTATCGGGCCGGACTGCGATCAGTCTTTGCCGTTGTGGGCATTCGGAGAACAAGCCCTTTTGTGACGGCAACCACCGAAAGGTGAATTTTCAGTCGGAGGTGAAGGCGCGGACCTTACCGCTGCCGGCTCCCAAGCCCGCATAAAACAGCTGGCTTCGGGGTACAGGAAGTGTCAAAAATTGCGCCGGGAAGTTTTCGCACGGTGCCCGCCAGAGGGTGCGCGCAGGCGGACAGGGTGACAAGGGGCAGTGACGAAACCGTTCTCTCCCTGGAGAAGAAAGTTCGCAGTTTTTGCCACCCTCAAGGGCTGAAATGATTTAATCAATCAGGTCGGAGGCAAGGGAAGGCCCCGCATTGCGTTGACTTGAAGGGGGGCGTATGTTACGTTTAGCGGACAGTCCACACCATCGAGGGGCAGTTGGAGCGTATAGATGGCTTTTCACAAGGCCAAAGCGCTGCAAGAGGCTGAGAAGTCTGTAAGTCAAGGCAAGATTGCTCAAGCCATCAAGCAATATCAAGAAATCCTTGATAATGACCCCGCTGACGTGTCTCTGCTCAACACCGTCGGCGATCTCTATATTCGCGACCGGAACCCCACCGAGGGATTGAAGCAATTCCACAAACTGGCCGAAGCTTACGTCCGCGAAGGTTTCAACGTTAAAGCCATCGCCATATACAAGAAGATCTCCAAGGTTGATCCCAATTCCATGGATATCCTCCTGAAGTTGGCGGAGCTGTACCAGCTTCAGGGCTTGAGTCGCGAGGCTCGGGAACAGTATCTCCAGGCGACGGAGTTTTTCAAAAAGCGAAATCAGACCGACCGCGCTCTGGAGGTCCTCCGCAAGCTGGTGCAGCTTGACCCAGAGAACATCAACTTTCGCAACCGCTTGGCGGCTGAACTCGAACAGGCGGGCAAACGCGAAGATGCCGCCCAGGCCTATCTGGAATCGGCGGAGATTTTGCTCCACCGCGACGATCAGGAGGGGGCCGAAACCCCCTTGAAAAAAGCCGGGGAACTGAACCCAAAGAATTCTAAGATCCAGATTCTGCGCGCTCGCGTGGCCATCGCGCGCCAGCACCCGGAGGAGGCCGAGAGAATCATCAGTGCTTCGCCCGAGTTGCAAGCGGACCCCGCGGGCAAGCGAATATTGCTGGACGCCTATCTTGGCGCCCGAAAGCTTCCTGAGGCAGAAAAGCTGGTAATGGAGGTTTTCCAGGCGAATCCCTCGGAGTTCGCGCCGGTCGCGAGCGTTTCTGCTCTCCTGGTGGAAAAAGGAGACGTTGATGAGGCGTGTAAATTGCTCGCGGGGGTGACGGAGCAGCTGGTCAGCCAGAACAATGGCGGTCCCCTGGTGGAAGCCCTCCGCCAGATTTGGAACAAGGCCCCCAAGCACATTCCTACCTTGGAATTGATGCACCGAATTTGCGAGCGGACCGCAAATGAATTGACTTTGCCGGAAGTCCTGGAAGCGCTGGGACGCGCCTACGAAGAGGCTGGCGACATGGAGAAAGCTGAAGCCGCCTATCGCAAGCTAACTGAGCGCGAACCCGAGAACGAGAATTACCATGGTCTTCTGAATGCAATTGAGCAAAAACTCGGCAAGGTTGTCAAACCCGTAGTAATCCCCGTCCAGGAGATTCCGCTTGCGCCGGAAGTTGAGCCCCCCCGGGGGCCTGCGGCGGAGGTCGATGCTAACCAGGAAGCGATGGTGAAAGAGGCCCTCGAGAACAGTGACCTGTTCGCGCGTTACAACCTGGCGGAGAAAGCGATCGCCGAGCTGGAAAAGGTTTTGCAGATTTATCCTGACCAAGTCGACGTTCACCGGCGCATCCTGGAAATCTCCCGGAAGGGCTTTCCAGAGCGAGGGGCGGTGGCGGCCGCGCAGTTAGCTCGAATATTCACTGATCGCGGTGATCTCGATATGGCAAGCAAATACCAGGCCATCGCGTCGGCAAAAGGCCCCCTGCCAGAGATTCCGCTGCCTCCCCCGCTCCCCACCAAGAAAGTGGAGGAGCCCGTGGCGCCTCCGCCAGCCGCCCCTGAAAGGCCGGAAGCAGGAAAGACCGCGGAGTTTCCGATTCCCGTGACCGCTCCGGAGGAGCCCGTTGCGGCGGCAGCGCCACCGCCGGAAGCAGTTTCTTTCGACCTCACGCCTCCCGAGGCTCCCAGCGAACCTCCGGCTGCGCCACCCCCACCTCCCGTGCCGGCCCAGCAGCCAATGGAGTTGGATCTCTCCGGAGATTTGGAGACCATGGGGGCGTTTGGTGTTCAAGCCCCTCCCCCCTCTGTCCCTGAACCGGTTGCTCCGCCCCCGGTGGAGATTCCGGCGCCGGTAGAGATTCCAGCTCCCTCGGAAGAACCAACTCCGCCGCCGATGGTAGAGGGGGAGGCGCCGCACGTCGAAGCATCCGCCAAGGTTCCTGAGCCACCCCCTGCGCCCATCGAAGAAACGATACCTGCTGATCTTGAAGATAGTCGGATCGAAGTTGAGTTCTACCTTGAAAACGGTTTTGCAAATGAGGCGCGGCAAGCTGTGGCCGTCCTCGAGGAGAAATACCCCGGCAACCCGTTTGTGGCAGAACTCCGCCGACTGGTGGATGAGCGGGCCCCTGAAGCAGCCCCTGCGGAACCACCGGCGCAAGTTGCCCGGGAGGATGAAGCGATCGTTGCAGAACCGTCGGCGGAATTTGAGCTTGCAGACGAAGTGGTCCTTGCGGAACCGCCGATGGAAGTTGTGGAAGCAAAACCGGAGGTTGCCTCTCCACCTGAGCCCGCGCCGGTGGCGGAAGAGCCCGCGCACAAAGACTGGGAGCTTCCCACTAGTTACGCTGCTACCCCCCCGCCTGAGCCCGCTCTGGATGCCGTGGTTCCACCTCCCTTTGCGGAGCCGAAAGCCCCACCACCTGCGGATGAACCCGTGGTCGAGGAACCGGTCGCCGCGGAGGGCGGCGGCATGAACCTGCTGGGCGACCTGGCGGGGGATTTGGCTTCATCACTGGACGGATTGGAATCCGCAGAGGCTCCCCCCGCAACGCCTCCCGCCTCACCGATGGCTGCGGCCCCTCCTCCCGCGCACCCTGCTCAAGGCGCGGCACAACTCAGTGGTTTGCTGGCGGAGATGGAAGAGCCCGGTGCCGCCACAGCCGACAAGGACGATCGCGAGACGCATTACAATTTGGGTGTGGCTTTCAGGGAAATGGGACTTTTGGACGAAGCTATTGGAGAGTTTCAAAAGGTTGTGAAGGGTGCGGGGAAAGGAGACTTTCCTCCGAACTTCCTCCAGGCGTGCAGCCTGCTGGCGATTTGTTTTATGGAAAAGAAGATGCCCGCGATTGCCGTCAAATGGTACTTGCGTGCGCTGGAAACACCCGGCCTCGAGGAAGAAGCGCTAATGGCCCTGCAATATGATCTGGGTGTGGCGTACGAGCAAGCCGGCGATTCCCGCCATGCCCTGGAGAGATTCACTGAGGTCTATAGCCAGAATATCGACTTCCGCGATGTGGCGGACAAGATCCGCGAGCTCCAGCAGAAGGCCTGAAAGACATTCCACCCGCTGCCGCGGGGGTGACCCCTATCGTCTTCCCTGAGACCGAATTCCTGGATTGATCAAAAAAATGAATCGCCTTCTGACGATCGTGTACATCGTGTTCTGCTTCGAGATTGGCGTGTTTCTGTTTGTCTTCCCGTGGATTTCGCTCTGGACCAAGAATTATTTTGTGGGTCACTACCCTTTATTTGCGAGCATCGCGCACAACTATTTCCTTCGGGGGGCGGTCTCCGGCCTGGGCCTGGCGGATGTTTGGCTGGCCTTCTTTGAGTTGTGGCGCTTCCGCCGCGAATTGGGCTTCATAAGTTCTCGTCCAAACCGGTGAGAGCCTCCCCGCAATGAAGGGTTGCAGTCCTTTGTCGGCAGGTCAGGAATGCCAGGCAAACTCCAGCTCTACTACGTGACGGATCGCAGTCAAATCAAATCCCGCACTCTTGACACGTGCATAGCGGGAGCCATCGCCGCGGGCGTGGATTGGGTGCAGATCCGGGAAAAAGACCTGCCGGCTCGCAGCTTGTTTGCCCTAACGGAAGCTGCCGTTGAGCGCGCCCGCCGGCAGGGACGTACGTATATAATGGTGAACGATCGGTTGGACGTGGCGGTGGCGGCCAAGGCCCAGGGCGTGCATTTGGGCACGCGCTCGATCCCGGCGGATTTGGTACGAAGACTGGCGCCTCGTGAATTCGTCGTGGGAGTTTCCTGCCACTCACTTGAGGAAGCCCTGGCGGCGCAGGCAGCGGGCGCGGATTACATCCTGCTGGGACCGATTTTCGCAACTACCTCCAAGCTTCCCTATGGCCCGCCGCTTGGACTCGGCAAGCTCCGCGAAGTGACCTTGCAGATTTCGATCCCGGTTTTCGCGCTGGGCGGAATCACCCTCGATCGCGTCGCCCTATGCCGCCAGAACGGTGCGGCGGGGATCGCCGGAATTCGGATCTTTCAGGATTGCGATTCGGTCGAGGAGTTGGTCGGCGAGATGCGCGATTTGGCAGGGGAGTAGCGCCAAGGTTCAAAGCCTCCTCTCACCGCTGGGGGCGCGGCGTTGCTTTCAACCTTGGACTTTCGACCTCACGCCGTTAACTTTTCTTGAAACGCCTCATCCTTCGCCCATCCAAGCGCCGTAAGGCTTGAGGACCTCAATGTTATCGCACACGGCCTTGATGGCCGCGGTGATGGGCACGGCGAGAACCAAGCCGAACCCTCCCCATAGCCAGGACCAGAACATCATGGCAATGGTCACCGTGAGTGCATTCAGGTTGACGCGCTGGCCCACAAGCTTGGGTGTGAGGACGTTGATGGCCACGAAATGAACCACCGCGACGGAGACGCCGATGATCACAAAGGGGCCCGTGGTGTCGTATTGCATCAGCGCGACAAGCAAGGGAGGAAGAATTGCCAGCGCCACACCGATATAGGGAACCAGGCTGAGAAGCGCCGCTAGAGGTCCCACCAACAGCGCGTATTGGAGATGGATGATGGCGAAGACCGGGGTGATGAGGCAGGCGGAAATGAGCCCGACGAATAAGTTCCCCACCACAAATTGACGTAACAAGCGGGCGATGGCATCAATCACATCTTCCGCCTGCTGACGCTGGTGGATAGGAAAAAGGTTCAACGACGCCACCCACATCTGGTTCTTCGAGGTGAGCATAAAAAACACCAGGAAAGGAATAAACATCACGGTGACGGTAAAGGCGTAAACCGATCCGATGCCCCGCAATAGGAATTGCGCCCAGGGGGATTCCTGCTGCAACCGCACGGTCGGCATGTTCGGCTCAGTGGAAGCCGGCATAATGGTCTGTGTGCTCTGCTGGAATTTGTGCGCCGTCACCTGAATGTGCGCGGTGATTTGTTTCAGCCTCTCGACCAGCTTGGGCAGCGCCTCATAAAAGGCCTGCGCGCGAACGGAGATCGCGTAGATGACCAGGTACGCGACGGCAAGCATCAAAAGCACCATGATGAGTGAGGCCAACCAGCGCGGAAAGCGATAAGTCTCCATCACTCTGACTCCCGGGTCCAAGACCGATGCAATCAGAATGGAGCAGATCAAAGTGATGACCACCGAACTGGCGTAGTAGATGCAGCCAAAAAGCACGGCAATGGCGATGATGCGGACACTGGCCGAAGCGGATACCGCGGAGGGAATCTCAGAATTGGTTTCAGACATGCAATGTGCCCTCGAAAGGGATTCTAGCCTGCCGCGCCGGGAATTGCCAGAGAAGAGCCAAACTGCCACGGCTAGGGCTTCCCTGCGGGGGCGCGGTGACACGCATAGTATCATGGCTCTTTTCAATTTGTGCATTATGACCCGGTTTTTCTTTGGATGTGACGGAAGAGTTCAAGAAATCGGTTGTGAAGAATTTATTCTGGGATTAAACTAAGCACGCTGGTGACTGTTCTTTTCCCCAGTGCTGGATGCGTGGCGGGAGCCTTGCGTCCTGGACCCAGGCACTGCGGGAATATAGTCGACCTAAACCTCGCGCTTGTCCACTGTGCCCATAGTGTCGGGCCGGTGGGAACGTCGAAAATTCGCATGGGCGAGTGCCGAGAAAGGCATGCGCCTCGGAGCTTGCCCGTTGGCCTTCAGGGATCCGTCCGCGATGACTTCTCGGCCAGTTCCGGAGGTAATGGTACGGTCGTAAGGATGACAAATGCATGCCCATCCGACACAGTGGAAGTGAGTTGGTTTGCCGCCGATTTATGGAAGCCAAGGTGCATTAGACAAAATGACCGTCTCGGGCGGTGTGGAGTTTTGCGCAAACCGTGCGCGGCGACATCATTTACCACGGCTTTGAATAACGGGCAATAGAATCGGCTAAGCGGGATAGAGGTCTTAAGAAAAGCGTCTTCAAGGCGCAATTTGAAGGAGACATGCGGGGTTTCACCCTCATAGAGCGAGACTCCTGAGTCGGAACCACCATGGGTATCCAGCGGCTCCGATGGCGTGCAACGATTCTTTTCGGGGGAGCGGGACTCCTCCTGGCAGGGCTGTGCTTCGCGCGCGCCTTGCCTTCGACGCAGACCGTTCGCGGCGAAGTCATCGACGAAAAGAACGTCCCACTTCCTGAAGCCCTTTGCACCCTAACGAGCCGGCTGCTTCCAACAGACGGTCTCACCGCAACGACCGATCACAAAGGCCAGTTTGAATTCTTGGGCTTACAACCCGGCGAGTACTCCTTGCTTTGTGCCGCCGCGGGCCACATACCCCTAAAGCGCGAGCTGGAAGTGACGGACGTTCCCCCGCCGGACTTCCAAATGGTTTTGCCACCGGAGGTGGTGCTGCACCAAACCGTGGAAGTTAAGGAGCAGGCCGCCACGGTTTCAACCGTGCAGGCCGCACCCTCCGCCAAACTGGGGAGTGCAGAGCTCGCCAATCTGCCGCTCGTCGAACAGAAATTTAAGGCCGCACTGCCCTATCTGCCGGGCGTGATCCGCACGCCGGATGGGAAAATTAATATCGAGGGTGTACCGGAGAGCCAGGGTCAATTGCTCGTAAACGCTGCGGAGACCTCTGACCCGGTCACCGGCAACCAGGCCATCGATATTCCTGTGGTCGCTATCGATTCCCTGCAGGTGAACAAAAACGCCTATAATGCGCAATATGGTGGCTTCACGGGCGGACTCACCACCGTGCACACCCGACCACCGGCGGACAAGTGGGAGTTTGAGGTTCAAAACATCCCTCCCAATCCTCGCATTAAGAATGGTTCGCTGGTAGGAATCGCGGATTTCAATCCCCGGCTATACATCACCGGCCCGTTACTCACAAATCGGTTGAGTTTCTCCGAAGCGCTGGGATACGACATCGACAAACAGCCGGTGCGGGGACTGGCTTGGCCGCACAACGAGATTTGGACCCACGATTTCAATTCCTTTACTGATTTCCATTACGTTTTTTCCCCCCATCATTTGGCGATAGTAACGGCAAATGTTTTCCCCCTGCGCCGCCAATTTGCCGATATCAACTCCCTGGTTCCCCTGGCGGCCTCCTCCGATTATGGCCAACACGGTTTTCAGATCACCCTGACGGATCAATTCATAACCACTGATGGTGGTATTTTCACGACGGTTGTTGACGGCATGCAGTTTTACAGTTGGGGTCACGGTGAGGGCGGGGCTAACATGCTGGTTACACCCAACGGATGGGGCGGAAACTTCTTCAATGCCTACCGGCGCGACAGCGAGCAGGAACAATTCACCGAAATGTACAAATTCCCCCGGCTGAAACGGTGGGGAAATCACGAATGGACGCTCGGGGTGCGCCTCCTAAATCGGACTTACGAGGGCACCAACCAATCGCGCCCCGTGAGCTTACTGGCGCCGGACGGTTCAGTCGTGGAGCAGATAAATTTCCTGGGAGCGGGCATCCTGACGGCCCGGGACTTTGAAGGATCCCTCTTTGTGGCGGATCACTGGGTGCCCAGCGAGCGGATCTCTCTTGATCTCGGTTTGCGTTACACCGGCCAGACCCTGGGCAGCTCGGCGAACTTGGCGCCCCGCCTGGGAGTCGCCTATTCACCCGGCAAAGATGGGAAGACGGTTTTTCGCGCTGGCTTGGGCCGCTTCGAAGGTCATATCCCCTTGCTTGCTGGCAATTTTGCGATGAATCAGGCTCGCCAGGTGAGCTCCTTTGATGACCTGGGAAATCTGCTGGGACCTCCGCTTACTTACGTGAACGCCTATGGGGACCACAATCCCCAGGGTGCACTGGTGGCCTCGCCAACCTTCCCCCGAAATGTGCCCTACAATTGGACGTGGAGCTTGGAAGCGGACCGGGAGCTGACTCCCCGCGTGATGCTGCGGTTGAGCTACATTTCCAGCCACGCCTACGATCAGTTCATTGTCGATCCGGTCACCGATCTGGCCACAGGCCCCGCCATGCTGCTGACTCCCCACGGTGCGTCACGCTACGATGAACTGGAATCCACCGTGCATTTTCGTCTCACTAGGATCACCGATTGGAACGTCTCCTACGTGTACAGCAAAGCGCGCGGCGATTTGAACACTCTGACGCAATTGTTTGCGCCCTTCGAGCAGCCGGTCATTCGTCCTGACACTTACAGCAATCTGGCGTCTGACGTTCCTAATCGCATTGTGAGCTGGGGACGATTTAAAACCCACCTGTGGGGAATTGAAGCCGGCCCCGTGGTTGATTACCATTCCGGATTTCCTTACGCGCCGGTAGACGTGCAGCAGGATTACATTGGCACTCCTAACACCAAACGTTTCCCGCAGTTCTTCTCGCTTGATATGAAATTGAGTAAAGAATTCCACCTCCCTTTTCCCTACTTCAACAAGCACCTGATGCGCGGCTCCCTTACGATTTTTAATTTGTCGAACCATACCAACCCCCGCGATGTTTTCGACAATACCTCCTCACCCTACTTCGGCCATTTCGTTGGCAACCAGCACCGCTTCTTTGACGGCACGTTGGATGTCCTCTACTAATCGAAATTCCAAGCTTTGGGTTGGAGGAATAAGTCCCAGGTGCCGGGTGTCAGGCAGCGGGGTCGGGATAACAGCCCCGAGCCCGGGCCGCACGCGGCGGGAGGGCAGAGGGCGGAAGAAACGGCTGGAGAGGGACCCCGCCCTGACCTGGGAGCTGGAATGGTTGGGAGGACCGGCGATGTGAGGCGACCCGGCATCGCCGCCGCACAGGACGTACAGACGTGTCCGCCGCTTGGCCACGGAGCTGAGTCAGCACAAGCATTCGGCCCGTCATCAAACCGTGGCCGCTCTGCGGGGGACTTGGGTTATTGTCTGGAGGCCCATGACAAGACCCGAGAGGGATCCTCTCTTCCGGAGTGGAACGCGCAGTTCCAAAGAACACCGGCGGGGTCAGAGTGGAAGTCAGTCACCACACCGCCACCTTGGCGATGGAAAGCCCTGCGCGGGATGAATTCCATGGGGAATGGAATTACCGCATTCTTCCCCGGCGAAACCCAAGATGACACACTTACTTATGGACAAACTCTTAGCTTAGAGACCGCACGCAAAGAAAAACGACGCCCCCGACGGCAGCGAGGGCCACAATAAACATTCCGACCTTGTAAAGAAGCAGCTTGCGGTCCCCTGGCACTGCAGAACTTTGGTCAATCATTTGGAACATGGCGACCTCCTTCATTCGCGCCCACTTCCTCGGGCGTGGAGGCAGACCAATCAGGTATTGAGGTAGGCCGCAGGATGGACTGTAGAGAAAAGACTGGAGCGTTTCGAACTGCGCAGTGCAGTCTGGAGCGCCGCCATCCCTTCAGGTCGATCGTGCGGCGAAACCGCTACTTTTCCTGGTTACACTGTAGACCAAATTTCGGAAATGTCAAGCCCTCACAAATCAGGATTTTGTGCCCACTTGCAAGCCTGCTGTTCCTCTGTCACCATGAACCTTAACCCATGCGGTGGCTCGACTCACCTGTTGACGCAGAATCGGTCCGGCGCTTGGCACGCGAGTTGGAAGTTTCGCCGCTGCTCGCGCGCTTACTGGTGCAACGGGGCCTTAAGGAACCCGCGGCGGCGCAAGCGTTCCTTCATCCCAGCCTCGGGCAACTCCACTCCCCAGAGCTTATGGCCGGGATGCGCGAGGCTGTCGCGCGTTTGCGCCGCGCTTTGGACCAACACGAAAGAATTCTGATTTATGGTGACTACGATGTTGACGGCACCATGGCGGTGGTAGTGCTGCTCACGGCGCTGCGCATGCTGGGCGCTGAGGTCGAGACCTACGTCCCGCACCGGCTCACCGATGGCTACGGCATGCGTGTGCCGGTGGTTGAGGAGGCTGCGGCCAACGGCTTCCGCGTGGTTATCAGCGTGGACACCGGCATTCGCGAGCATGCCGTGCTGGCGCGGGCGCGCGAACTGGGCGTGGATTGCATCGTGACCGACCATCACCTGCCCGACGACCACTTGCCTCCCGCCTGCGCCATCCTGAACCCGCGCCGGCCGGACTGCGGCTACCCAGAGAAATCACTGGCGGGGGTGGGTGTAGCCTTCAAGCTGGCGCAGGCGCTGCTGGGCGAGCGGCTTACCGCGCGGCTGCTTCAGTCTTACTTGAAGGTAGTTGCCATCGGCACGATTGCGGACGTGGTTCCCCTGCTCGGCGAAAATCGCGTCATCGCCCGTTTCGGCCTGGAGGCTCTGCGCCAACCGGTGCAATCAGGCTTGACCGCGCTGATTGAGCTGGCGGGCCTCGCGGGCAAAGAAATCCGCGCCGGGGACGTGGGCTTTCGACTGGCGCCGCGCCTGAACGCCGCCGGGCGCATGGAAAACGCGCGGGATGTGATCGACCTGTTCACTCTGCCGGACGCCGCGCGCACGCGCGAAATTGCCGAAAGGCTGGAAGGCTTGAACCGCGAGAGGCAACGCGTAGAGAATGGAATCCTGCGCGCGATTGTGGCGCAGTTGGAGCGGCGCGCTGACCTTGGCGCGCAATACACTTTGGTGCTGGCAGGCGAGGGATGGCACCGCGGCGTGATCGGCATTGTGGCGCAGCGCGTGGTGGAGCGGTATCATCGTCCGGCGCTGGTGATTGGGACCGAGGACGGCGTAGGCGTGGGTTCGGGGCGTTCCATCCCGCGCTTTCACCTGCTGGATGCGCTCACCTCGGTCGGCGACCTCTTCCAGCGCTTTGGCGGACACGCACAGGCGGCAGGCTTCACCCTGGCGGCGGAGCGCATTCCAGAACTCACGCGGCGATTTGAGGAGCACGCGCGCACCGTCCTCACGGCCTCGGAACTGGAGCCCGCGCTGCGCGTGGACGCGCCGGTTGATCTGGCGGAGGTAGACTGGCCGCTTTATCAGGAGATCATTCAACTTGAGCCCTTCGGCATGGGGAACCCCACGCCGGTGTTTGGCGCCTGCGGGGTACGATTGATAGCCACACCACGCATCCTACAGGAAAAGCATCTAAAGTTGAGGGTGGGAAAGGGAGCGCGCACGCTTGACGCGCTGGGCTGGGGCTGGGCGGCGCGAACGCCGTCGCTCCAAGCCGGCCAGCAGGTGGACTTGGCCTTCGCCCTCGAACAAAACAACTATCAGGACATGGCCAGTCTGCAACTGGTCATCAAGGATCTTGTGGCAACCGGCGGAATGGGGCATTCGTGGCAACCCGAGGACTAGGTCTGGGGCGGGCCCGACGCCAGAAGTGGCTGACCGGCCTGGTGGTGGGGGGTATTACCGTGACGGCGTTGGTCGTCGGCCTCACCTACTGGGGCAGTGCGACCCGCCGGACGCCGCCCGTGCACATTCCTCCCAGTCCCGCTCCGGACGTCCACCAACAACTTTCTGGCTACACGTTCACGCGCTCGGACCAAGGTCGCCCAGTTTTCACTATCCATGCCGCGCGGACGGTGTCTTACCAGCAGAGCAAGTCCACGATGCTGGAAGATGTAACAGTGGAGGTTTTCGGCCGCAAGGGCGATCGTGGCGACATTTTGCGCACGCACCGCTGCGAATACAATCCCCAATCGGGTGACTTTCTCAGCTCCGGGCCCGTGGAGATCGAGTTGAGCGCCCACTCCAGCGACATCCCCGGCACCGGCTTGCGTGGCAAACACCGGATCTTCGTGGAAACATCCAAGGTTGCCTATCACCAGGGGGACGAACTGGCCGAAACCGATCAACCCGTCAAGTTCCGCATGGGGCCCGCCTCCGGCACGGCGGTAGGCATGGTTTACGCCACACGCGACGGTTGGATGGAGCTAAAACATGATGTCGCGGTGGATCTACCGCAGGGAACCGAGAAGGCTCCCCAACCGCCGATCCACCTCACGGCTTCCGCGCTTCATTATGACAAGGAGGACGGAGAGCTAACGCTCGCAGGTCCTGTGGAAGTAACCCAAGCGAAGCGCCGGGCCTTGTCGGATAACGCCAACATCGCGCTCGACAATCACAATCGTGTTTCGCAGGTCAATCTGGAAGGCCACGCGAAGGCTTTCGATGTCAATTCTCTCCGCAGCGTCGAGCTCAGCGCCAACCGTGTGCGGGGGGATTTTGATGCCGCCTCCGGCCAGTTGCATCACCTTACCGCAGAAGAGAATGTCGTGGGCGAATCCAAAGGCAAAGCAAGCAACAGCCATCTGACCGCACAACGATTTGATATGGATCTGAGTGGTAAGCATCCGCAACCACTCCGGGGTGTGGCCACCGGCGACGTCCACATCAATTTGGAATCTCAACCCGTGCTGAACGTTCCGGAGAAAACCAGTGCGAGTAAGGGCCCGGAGAGGAAGACTTTGACGGCAGCCGAGGTGCGGTTTGACTTCCGGCCCGATGGCCATAGCTTGAAAGACGCGGATACCGTCGGGCCCGGAACGCTCTTCGTAATCCCTGCCGACCCCAAGACCGGGGAAAAGGTTATCACCGCCGGGCAATTCCTTATGACCTTCGACGCGCGCAGCCGCATTGAATCCCTGCGCGGACTCGCGCCCACGCAGGTGCTTTTCCGCCCCCCTGCCACCGCGCCCGCCGGGAGCACCACGCAGCAGACCCAAGCCGACCGCCTGGACACGGTTTTTGATGTCGGCACCCAAACTCTGCGCGAGGTCCGGCAAACCGGGAACTTCCAATACCGCGACGGCGACCGCCAAGCGAGCGCAGATAATGCCCACTATGACGCTCCGACGCAAACAATGCTGCTTTTGGGCCACCCCCAGGTCTGGGACACCAACAGCCGAGTTAAATGCCAGAGAATAACCATCGACATGCGCACCAATACTTCCATCGGTGAAGGCAAGGTACAAGCCACCCATCTGCCGAGCCCGGCACCCGGCGCCCCCCCGGCCCCGACCCCGGCTCCGCCTACCAATGTGCTGGCGGACAGGATGGTGGCGCGGCAGCAGAGCCAAACCGTCCACTACGAAGGACATGTCCGCGCTTGGCAGGGGACGGACGTAGTGGAATCTTCGGCGCTGGATGTGTATCGTGCGCAGAAGCGGGTCAGTTCGGGCATGCAGGTGGTGACCAGTTACCTGCAACCCGCCTCCATGGTCAGCGAGCAAGGGGCTGCCCCTCATCCTGCCGGAGGGACGCGCCCGCTGACGGTGCACGCCGACTTTTTGGAGTATTTTGATCAGGGTCGGCGCGCTCGTTACCATGGCAATGTACGCCTGGTGACAGAAAGCACCACGCTGCAATCTGACCGTTTGGACGTTTATTTCACCCAAGGAGACACGGTGGAAGGCTCGGAAGTGGATCACGCGGAAGCGGACGGTCATGTTAAAGTCACGCAGCCGGGCCGCGTTGGGACTGGCGACCACGCTCAATACTACGCGGGACCCGGAAAGATTGTCCTTACCGGTGGTCCACCGAGTTTGGTCGATGATAAGAAGGGCTCCACAACAGGCCAGCGTTTGACATTCTTCAATCACGATGATAGGCTTTTTGTGGATGGAGGTGACCAGTCGCCCTCATTATCTAAGCACCGCGTCGCACCATGAGCGACAATGCAGATTCTCTCCACAGCAGATCTGACGAAGTCTTATAAGGGCCGGAAGGTTGTTGATGACATTAACCTTAGGATCGCTCAGGGAGAGGTGGTGGGTTTGCTCGGGCCCAATGGGGCGGGCAAAACAACCACGTTTTATATCATTGTGGGCCTGACCAGCCCGGACGCGGGCCAGGTCCTTCTCGACGGAGTAGATATCACGAACTTTCCGATGTACCTCCGGGCAAGAGAAGGCATCAGCTACCTCCCGCAAGAGCCCTCCATATTCCGCAAGCTCACGGTGGAAGAGAATATAATGGCAGTGCTCGAGACGCGGCCCTTGACGGCGGACCGCCGCCGGGCACGCTTGGAGGAGTTGATCGAGGATTTGGGTCTTCAGCAGGTTCGCCGGAGCTACGGTTACTTGCTCTCCGGAGGGGAGAGGCGGCGCGTAGAAATTGCCCGCTCGCTGGTGATTTCGCCTTCCTTCATCCTCCTCGACGAACCGTTCTCCGGTATTGACCCCTTGACGGTCCTCGATATTCAGAAAATCATCGTTCGTCTGAAGGAGACTGGAATCGGCGTGCTGGTAACGGATCACAATGTGCGCGAGACCTTGCAAGTTACTGACCGCGCCTACATCATCAACAACGGACGGATTTTCCGCGCCGGGTCGCCGGAGGAACTCGGCAACGATGCGGAAGTTAGGCGCGTATACTTAGGCGACTCCTTTCGCCTGGCAATGTAAGGGCAGTGGCTAGTGCTTTGTGGTTAGTGGCTAGTAACAAGAAATTCGAGATTTGGGCAATTGGTCTTTCTTGCGGGTTACTAACCACTAGCCACTAACCACTAGCAAATGTACTTGAAAAACTATGGGTGGTCCTTCTCCCAGAATCGGCCTGAACCTCAAGGTGGCGCAGAAGCAAATTCTGACGCCCGGCCTGGTTCAGATGGTCAGCGTGCTCGCGCTCAACAAGCTCGAACTGCGCGAGATGATCAACCAGGAGATGGTCTCCAATCCCGTGCTGGAAGAAGTCCCCGAGGACGTGCCTTCCCTCGAAGAAGTGGCCAAGAAGACCGAGGCGGAGAAGCCCGCTACCCCTTCGGCCGAGCATCCCGCGCATAATGGCGACAGTCAGGACTCTTTCGAACAAATCGACTTTGGGTCCTTCTTCGACGATTACCTCGACCCGGGTTACAAGTCTCCCGCCGCCGAAGTGATCGAGAAACCCTCGTTTGAGAATTTCCTTTCACAGCCCACCTCCCTCGCTGACCACTTGGAATGGCAATTAAGCCTTTCCATTTGCACAGAGGAAGTGAGCGAAGCCGGCCATTCCATCATTGGCAACTTGAACGAGGATGGTTACCTCACCGCGACGTTGGAAGAGATCACCCAGTCAGGCAATCACCAGCTTGCGCACGTGGAAGAAGCGCTGGCTTTGATCCAGATGTTCGACCCGCTGGGGGTGGCGGCTCGGGACGTGCGCGAGTGCCTGCTCATCCAATTGCGCACCCTTGCCCCCGACAACGCTTTGGCGCAGCAGATTGTTTCCGAGCATCTGAAGCAGCTTCAGAACAAGCAATATCGCGAAATCGCGCGCACCCTCGATCGGCCGGTGAAGGCGGTGGAGCGTTGTGTGGAAATAATCCGCAAGCTCGACCCGCGCCCCGGGCAGCGCTATAACAACTCGCAGGCGCGCCTGATCGAGCCCGATGTCGCTTTCGTCCGCACGGGTGATGGGTATCAGGTGGTCTTGAACGAGGATGGCCTTCCGCAGCTTCGCCTCAGCCACCACTACCGGCGCATGTTGGGCGAGGACGGCACCTCGCGCGAGGTGCGCAATTATGTGAAGGAACGATTCACCTCCGCCATTCAGCTCATCAAGAACATCGAGCAGCGCAAGCAGACCATCATCAGGGTTTGCGAGGCGATCATCCGCCGCCAGAAGGAATTCCTCGACAAGGGCATCGATGAACTGCGGCCCATGATGATCAAGGAAGTAGCGGAAGAAGTGGGCGTGCATCCTTCCACCGTCAGCCGCGCCGTCGCCAACAAATACGCGCACACTCCCCAGGGCGTTTACGAACTCCGCTACTTCTTTTCGGAAGCGGTCCAGGGACCGGCCGGCGGCCTCACTTCTTTGATCAATCTGAAACGGCTGGTGAAGAAAATGATCGAGGAAGAAGCACCCCTGCATCCCCTGACCGACGAGCAGATTACTCATCGCCTGCGCGATGTGGGCTATTGTGTGACGCGTCGCACCGTGGCCAAATATCGCGAGGATATGCGAATTCCCAGTACCCACCAGCGCCGGGTCAAAGCGTGAAAAAACCAGTGACGAGTGAAGAGTGACGCGAAATCAGAAGGCGAAAATCGAAACTCGAAATTCGAAACTCGCCCCGACTTTCGAGTCTCGATTTTCGAATTTCGGGTTTTGTCGGCTCATCACTTATCACTCGTCGCTCGTCACTGTTTTCAGGAGGTGGCGTCATGCGCATTGATTATACGGGTCGACAAGTGGAAATCAGCCCTGACCTGCGCCGCTACACGCAGGAGCGCCTCAGGAGAATCGTTCGCCTGCTGGGCGGACAGTTTGATCTGCACGTCATCCTAACCGCCGAAAAGCATCGGCGGATCGCAGAACTCAACCTGAAATTTCATGACCGTACGGTGGTCGGTGTGGAAGAGACCGGCGACATCCGAACTTCCCTTAACGGGGCGATCGATAAGCTGGCCCGCCAGGCGGTGCGCCTGTTGGAGCGCCGCCGCACCACCAAGCGCCGCCCCAAACCGACTTCCGCAGTCCTCCTCAATGTCTTGGGAACAGGACAGGTGGAGCACGATGAGCATCGCATCGTCCACTCCGAGCGCGTTCCGCTAAAACCCATGAGTGTCGAGGAAGCCATCGAGGCGCTCGACCGCTCGCGGGCGGGCGCCGTCGTCTTCCGCAACCCCGACAGCGAACGCGTGAACGTCATCTACCACCGCCCCGACGGCCACCTGGGACTCATCGAGCCGGAACCATAACAACAGTGGATAGTGGACAGTGGATAGCAAGCGGAAGGCAGAAGGCAGTAGATAGAAAACGGTAGGCAGCATACAGTAGACAGTAGACAGAATCAGCGAACGCCGTTCGCCTGTCCCGTGTCCCTTGCCCCGAGTCCCGCCCCAGCCCCTGGGACCTGGCCCCCATCCCCAGCAGCTAGCCGCTGGGACTAAGGATTTAGGATCTAGAGCCCGGCTCCTAATTCCTGAGTCCTAACTCCCGACTTCTAGGAATTGGCACCCTCCAAATAACTACATTTCTTTTCATCAACATATTGGCTTGTGCTGATATCGCGCGGGGCAAGCTATTTATCTTCTATAAGATATTGGGGGAGGGTGGATTTGAGGCGTTTATACGAGGTATCAGAGCTCTCATATCATACCATCTATCTTATTTTCAACAATATATAGACAAAGAGATAAGCTCTTCAATTTCATGAACATGTTGGGATAAGACATTTTGTCGTTTATGCGACCATTTATTTTCAATAACATATTGGGACCACTCTTCATTTTTGATGTTTTCTTGTGCGCAGGCTCCCGGTTTGGTTTTCACGGACAATTTGGCAATACGCCTCACCTATAGCAGGCTTGACCCTTTCCCTTGAGCCGTCAGCACAGCCTGCGGGCGGGTGGGCGCGGCTTCCGCAACGGTGTGTCAAGTCCCCGGTAGTGCGCAATTTCCCCACAATAGAGTTCTCCGTCCGCCTGCCCAGCACGAAGCGTTCCATTCATGATATTGACCGATTCTCTAACAGGAGGAAAAATCTTCAGGAGAGGATGCCGAAATGTCCGAAACTGTGCCCGTGTTCGCTGATTCCCTCATGGTTCAGTAGGTCCGCTATGCGGTCCTTACTGGGCGACACTTTTCCGCACCTTGCAAACTACGGAAGGCTCGTGATGAAAGCGTTCATTTCGCGGAGCACGTCGGGCTCGTTCGAGAGAAAAATATAGTGATTGGCGTGCGGTAATCGAACCGCGCGCGCGGAGGGTATCCCCTTTTCGAAGGCGTCTGCTTGTTCCCTAAGCTTAACCTCCTCACGCGCTTGAGCCGCCTGTGCGCCTGGGTCACTGCCGAGTGCCGGTCCTAAATCGTGCGGGAGCGCGTAAATCGCAAGAATAGGAACGGGAATATTTGTGTACTTCTGTCCCCCCGCCATGATTGCTTGAGCAGCCGCAGAAACCGGGGCCGCCGCTCGGACGGCAAGCAGGGCTTTGGGCGTGGCTTGCAAGTCCTTTAGCTTTTCCTCCAAGTTCCTCTCAAGCCGTGGAAGCGATGTCTGAAGCAATTCCTGGATTAGCGCCGTTTGATCTGACGCCGTCCCGGTGGCTAACAGCTCCAATTTCTTTCGCAACTCAATCGAGTCGGTGGTTAGATCTCCACGCGAGCGGTCATAAAACGCGTACCCATATGCGGCATCGAGGTAGATCAACCCTGCAACCTTTTCGGGATGCCGCGATCCCACGGAACTCAACTCTTCGCCACCGATCGAGTGCCCCACCAGCACCGGCCGCTTGAGCTTCAGTTTGTCGACCACTGCCAGCACGTCGTCGCCAAGTCTATCGGCCGAGTAGTTGCCGTTTGCGGGTACAGGAGCACTGGAGGCGCCGAATCCACGCCGTGTGATCCCGTAAACATGGTACGAAGAAGTGAGTTTGGGCGCGAACTTATCATAGATGTGTGCGTTGTTTCCCAAGCCTGTTAACAGGACCAACGGTCGTCCAGACCCGCCCCAATCGAGCACTTCCAGTTTTACGTTGTCGTCGACGGTTACAAACTGCACGGTGTGCGGGGATGAATCGGTCGACCAGGCCGTCTCTTTGGTGGCGCGCTGGAAAGTAAGAGGCAGCGACTTCTTTAACTGAGTCCAGGTTCCCTGAATGGACTCCCCGTCCGCACTTACCGTCCCTTCGTAAGCACCGTCTATCGCGGGGATAGCAAATTTGAGGGTCGATCCCTCTAATGTAAAGGAATTGACGGGTATGCCCTCTGGGCTCTGGTCGATGCTATAGAGGGTGGCCTGCCCGCCTCCAGTGTCAGCCTTCGCTACTTGCAGAACAAGCCGAAGTCCTTTGCCTGCCCCGAGCGTTCCCTGCCAGTTTCCATCCAGATTCGGCGTAGAAACTTGGGCATGTGCAACGATCGAAATAAGAGCGGCGACCATAAGCAGCAATACCCTCAGTTTCATGATTTGTAATCCCCTTCGGAGAATCATCATTGCCTTAGTCTTCTAGTACTCGCGCGTTTGCACCACTCTCATGGCAGCTAAAAACAGAATCCCCGCAGCGCCGAGCGAGACGCCCATACTGGCCCACGGAAACGTATGCGTGAAGAGCGGCGAAGACTGTCCCATGGCTCGGAAGATATTTACGGACGACGGGACAGAAACCGCCCTGGAAATCAACAAGAGAATCATAATCAAGATTCCGCTCGCCCCCATCTGCTCCTGGTCACCCAAAAAGGTCGCGAAGAATACTGATAGCGAGTAGAAAGCGGAAATGCATATACAAACGGTCATCCAATAGGCAAACAAATCTGAGCATGTGAGGTACACCCTGGGCGCGGGAAGCATAAACCACGCCACGCAGGACAGGGCTGCAAGAACCCCGATGGTTTCCAACATCCCCAGTCCGGCCCTGGTTGCAAGCAACCGGAAACGGCTGACGGGCAAGGAAAGCGTGAAGTACATGGACCCATGAAGGCCCTTGGCCGTTCCAAAAAGGATGCGTTGTGTATTGATGCCCGCTCCAGCGAGTATGACCGGGATCATCAACAGGAAAAACGTCAAAGAGTTGAGGAGGTTTTCCACGACTGCACGCGGAAGCGGGGGATCGATGTTCCGCAGGATAAGAACGACCCAGAAGAGGATAATCCCGAATACGAACAAAACCCGAAATCGCGTTTCAAGCCAGCCTTTGTACCAAAGCATTTAGTTCCTCCTTGCGTGTTCCATAAAGATTTCCTTCAAAGTGACCGGAAAGCGCTCCACCGAAGCCCCCGGCAAGGCCCGTGCCTGGTTCAGAATAGCGTCCACATTGCGACGGGCAAGGATTTCCACCGTCCTGCCTTCCTGGCGAACATGCTCAGCGCCGTCAACCCAATCGACCGGCGTACGTAATTCCTCTGCCAACACGATTCGCAGGCGCTGATATTGCGCCTTCAGGTCGTCGAGTGAGCCGGTAACAACCGCGGCCCCTCGATCGATGATGCAGACGTGATCGGCAATCTGCTCGACCTCCTCCAATTGGTGCGAAGAGAAGAAAATCGTGGTTCCCTCGGCGGCGGCGAGCGCCACCAGTTCGCGCAACACGTCTTCCACGGCCACCGGATCCAGACCTTCGGTGGGCTCATCCAGGATGAGCAGTTCCGCGCCATGCGAGATGGCGAGCAACAGCATGAGCTTCGACCTCATGCCTTTGGAGAGATCGGAAATCTTGCGGCTTACCGGGAGATCGAACAGCCTCAAATATCGTTCGCCGAGATCATCGCGCCATTTGGGGAAAAAGCTTCGCGTAAAGCGGATGATTTGCTGCACGGTCATGTAAGGATATAAGTCCTTCTCCTCCGCAACAAAGCCGACGCGCCGCCGGATTCCCACGCTCGCATCAGCGTCCGTGGCCGGGAGGCCGAAGACGCGGGCGTTGCCTCCATCCGGTTTCAGGAAACCCATCAGGAGCTTGATCGTGGTGGTTTTTCCCGCGCCGTTCCGGCCGAGGAAACCGAATATGCTTCCGGCCGGCACGTTAAGATTGAGTCCGCTCAATGCCTCATTGCCTTTGAATGATTTGTGAAGCTCCTGCGTTTCAATGACGGGATCAGCCATGCCTTCCTCCTTCGGTGCGTGTTTCCGCGCGGAGCAGCGCCAGTTCATTTTCAAAGAGCCTTCTGGCCTCGTCTTCGGTAAGGCCGAGGGACATGAGGCGCTCCAGGGCCGACTGCACTATGGTCTGAGCCTTTCGCGTGACCCTGGTTCGGCCCGCGACTAATTCGCTGATGTAGGCCCCCGAGCCATGCCTTAACTCGATGATTCCCTCGTGCTGAAGTTCGCGATAGGCCCGCACCACCGTGTTCGGGTTCATCACCAGGTCTTCTGACAATTTCCGAATGGTGGGAAGCTGGTCGCCCGCTCTGAGTGCGCCGGTTTCGATCCCGTGTTTGATCTGCTCCATGAGCTGGAGGTAGATCGGGACGCCGGAGGACGGATTAAGACGAAAGAGTATCATCAAAGTGTGCTAGTCAATCGATACACTAGTTCAATTCCGCAAGTGTGTCAAGTCCGAAATTTGGACCAAGAAGATACGTGTGGTCTCAACATGTGGCGTGGCTCACTAGGGGTGTGGGTGCATGGCGACGGACTGGCGGCCACTCCTTCTTTAAGAAACGAGCATCGACCGCGCCAACGCTGCAGTCGCCCAGCGTTTACCTGTAATTGTTGATAACAGTCCAACCCACCACTTGTGCCGGATTAGGAAACGAAAAACGCCCTTGCTTGATATCGGACGCGACCGCGTTCTGGTAATCGGGAATCGCCAATCTGATTTGTCCCCAGCGCCCCCTACAAATCCGCTTCATAATTCTCGCTTCCTAATTCATAATTCCCCTGACGGCTGGCAAAGGACAGCGGAGCACAGACCTCCTCATGAAAAAGCAAACCACCGCGAACAAGCGCGCGAAACATTTCGTGCTCATCACCGGGCTGAGCGGTTCAGGGAAGGGCTCCGTCCTCAAGACCTTCGAGGATCTTGGCTATCACTGTGTGGACAATCTTCCTTTCGACCTGATCCTGAAGTTCGCCGAGATGTGCGAGCAGCCCGGCAGCCGCATTGACCGCGCCGCGGTGGTGGTCGACATCCGCGGCGGTGAAGCGTTGAGCCAGCTCCCCACGCATTATCGCGACCTCGCGCGCAACAAGCTTTTGCGGCCGTCACTGGTCTTCCTGGAAGCTTCGGACAAGGCGCTGATCCGCCGCTTCGAGGAGACGCGCCGCCCGCATCCTCTGGGACGCGACCTGCCCGTGCGCGAGGGCATCCGCCTGGAGCGCATGTTGCTGAAGCCCATGCGTCAGCTTGCCAGCGTGGTGATTGATACCACGCGATTAAACGTTCACGAGCTGCGTGACTTGATTCAAACCCGCTTCGGCGGCATCGCGGCACGCCGCTCGATGCTGATCTCCTCGGTTTCGTTCGGCTACCGTTTCGGCATCCCGGCGGATGCCGACCTGGTGTTCGACGTGCGCTTTCTGCCCAACCCCAACTTCGTTCCCCGGTTGAAGAACAAAACCGGACGAGACGTGGGCGTGCGGCGCTTCATGGACTCCTACCCGCAAACCCACGAATTCATGAGCCGACTGATGGACCTGCTCCTCTACTTGCTGCCCCAGTACGTCCGGGAGGGAAAGAGCTATCTCACCATTGCCATCGGCTGCACGGGGGGCCGGCATCGCTCCGTCTACCTGGCGGAAGAGGTGGCCAATGCGCTGGTGCACGAAGGCTACAAGACCAAGGTATCGCACCGGGACATCGGAAGGACGTGAGGGCCGGGACACGGGATACGGGGTACGGGATACGGGACACGGAGTTCGGGTAATGACCTGGTTTCCGGAACCCTATCGCGGATTCAAGCTCTGACTGCAAGTGGAACCCGTAGCCCAAAACCCAAATGGGCGCAACGTAAGCGACTCAAAAGTGGAGCTAAGTTCTTCCCGTGCCCCGTGCCCCGTATCCCGCTCTTGGAGGTCCACGTGAAAAATGTTTTGGCAGTAGACATCGGCGGCACGCATTTTCGCACCGGCTTGTTTGACGAGCAGGGGCGGCGCCTCCTGGTATTGGACGGTGACACCGATCGGGCGGCCGGGCGCGATTGGATGCTCAATCAAATCGTCGCGCGCTGCCGCGACCTGATGGCCCAGACGGACGCACCCGTCAAAGCTTGTGGCCTCAGCTTTGGGGGACCGGTAGATTTCCGGCGCCAGAGTGTGACCTCCGTTCACGCTTCGGGCTGGCAGGGTTTCGAACTGGGAAAATGGATGGAGCAAGCCCTGGGCATTCCCTGCCGGCTCGATAACGATGCCAACGCCGGGGCGCTGGGCGAATACCACTATGGGGCTGGACGTGGCTCCAAGTCGATGGTCTATATCACCATCAGCACGGGCATCGGCAGCGGCATAATTTACGAGGGCAAGATCCTCCGGGGCAAGGATTACGTGGCGGGCGAAATCGGCCACATTCCGGTGTCGGACTCCGGCGCACGCTGCGTCTGCGGCGGCCGAGGGTGCTTGGAAACCTTCAGCTCCGGCGGCGCCATTGAGACGCGTGCGCGCGAATGGGCGCAGCGCCGCCCCGAGCAGGTTGCGCGCATGTTGGAACTCAGCGGTGGTCCTGAAATAACCGCGAAAGGGTTGATGCAGGCGGCGGCAGAAGGTGATGTGGTCGCCTCCCACATCCTCCGCGAGACCACTCGCTGGCTCGCCCGCGGCTTGCTGATGGTTATCCGCATCCTGAATCCTGACATCATCGTTCTGGGCGGAGGAGTGGGGCAGTCCGGAGTTCTGCTCCTTGACACCCTACATGGCTTTCTCGACGAGCTCGCCTCGCCGACCATCACCTACTCCACGGAAATCGTTACGGCGGCTTTGGGAAATTACTCTCCCCTCTATGGGGCCGCGGCCATGATTGTGGATAACCCGTGAATCTCCGAGGATATCGGCAATTGCATAAATTCTTGGAGAGATAACTTCAAGCCATCAACAAGAAAACAAAGCTGTTAACCATTACAAGGGCTCTCCAATGCGCCCCGTTTGTTGCTATTTTCTTGACGAACCCCCCGTCCGCTAACTAACATTCTTATTTTTGAGGGGATTAGGAGTATTTCCGCCTTGGGGGCAGCAGCCGGAATGACTCAAGTTCAACGCCTGCTTGGTTTCCTGCGGCCTTACACTTTCCGCTTCTTTTTTGCCGTCATTCTGATGGCGCTGGTGGGGGCGTGTCAGGCGCTGACCGCGCTTCTCATCAAACCGATTTTCGATATTGTCCTCACGCCTGACGCCAACACCTCCCGGGTTGTGCTTTTTCAAATACCCTATTTCCATCGCGCGGTTTACCTCCAGGACTTCCTCCCCCATTGGATTCACAACGTTTGGGCCCTCGTGGCGGTGACCATCATCGGGGTGTCGCTGGTCAAAGGACTTTCGGAATTCCTGGCCACCTATTTTATTAATTTCATCGGCCACTCGGTGGTGCGCGACCTCCGCAATCTGCTCTATACCAAGATCATTGAGCAATCCATCTCCTTTTTCGCGAAGAACCCCACGGGCCGCCTGATGTCGGCCGTCACCAGTGACATCGAGCGCATTCAGTACGCCGTTTCTCAGACCGCCGCCGATATGCTGAAGCAATCCTTTACGCTGTTGGGATTGCTAGGAGTTATTTTCTATTTGGACTGGAAGTTGGCGCTCGCCTCCATGATTCTGATTCCGCTGGTGGTGGTGCCCTCCGCCAACTTGGGGCGTTACATCCGTGCTTCCAGCCGCAGCAGCCAGGATAAGATGGCGGACCTCAATAACGTCTTGCAGGAGACCTTTTCGGGCATCCGCATTGTGAAGGCCTTCGCCATGGAATCGTTTGAAGTGGCGAAATTCAAGGCGGCCACGCGCCGTCTGCTGGGCGTGAGCCTCCGTTGGGTGCGGGCCCAGGCCGTAGCGTCACCGCTCATGGAGGTTTTGGGCGCCATCACCATCGCCGGACTGCTGCTCTACGAGCGCAATGAAATCCTGCACCACATGCAAACCACCGGGGGCTTTATTGCCTTTCTCTTTGCGCTCCTCAATTCCTACGAGCCCGTGAAACGGCTCACCGGTGTCCATAACGCTTACCAGCAGGCTCTGGGAGCCTCCGAGCAGGTTTTCCATTATCTGGACTCACAGCCGGAGATGACCGACAAGCCCCGCGCCGTCGAACTGCCGCCCTTCCAGCACCAGATTGCCTTCGAACAGGTGGAGTTCGACTACGAGGATGGGGTCCCCCTCTTGCGCGACATCAACCTGCATATTCGCAAAGGCGAAGTCGTGGCCATCGTGGGAACGAGTGGGGCCGGCAAGACCACCCTGGCTAACCTGATTCCGCGCTTTTTCGATGTTACCCAGGGGCGCATCGCCATCGATGGCTACGACGTTCGCGACCTCAAGATCAATTCCCTCCGCGCCCAGATCGGCATCGTCACCCAGGAGACCGTGCTCTTTAACGACACCGTTTACAACAACATCTGTTATGGCAGCCGATGGCCGAGCGAGCAGCAGGTCCGCGAGGCGGCGCGCCATGCTCTGGCGGAGGACTTCATTCTGGAGATGCCCCTGGGTTACCAAACCATGATCGGCGAACGCGGCCAGCGCCTTTCCGGGGGGCAGCGCCAGCGCCTCGCCATCGCCCGGGCTCTGCTCAAGAATCCGCCCATTCTGATTCTGGACGAGGCGACTTCCGAACTCGACTCGGAATCCGAGTTGCTTGTCCAGCGGGCCCTGGCCAACCTGATGGCGGGCCGCACGGTGGTGGTGATCGCCCATCGCCTCTCCACCGTGCGCCGCGCGGAGCGCATCGTGGTCATCGACCGCGGCACCATTTGTGAAATCGGAACCCATGAGGATTTGGTCAGTCGCGGAGGCATTTACCAACGCCTGTACGATTTGCAATTCGTCGATGTGGAGCCGTAGGGAAAAAGAAGCTGTCAGCTATCAGCTTTCAGCAATCAGCTTCCGGTCGCCCCGCGCTGGTTTGAAGGCACCACAATGATTTGAAGAAACGCCGCTTAGAGTAAAAATTTGCTGAGAGCTGACAGCTGAGAGCTGAGAGCTAAATGTGATTCGCAGCATGACAGGTTACAGCCGGGTGGAGGCCGAAGAGGGGGGATTCACCCTCACGGTGAGCATCCGCGGCACCAACCATCGCTTTCTCGATGCCCAGTTGCGTCTGCCCTCCAGCCTCGACAGCCTGGAACCCGTCGTGCGCCGTTTGCTCAAAGAGCACGTTTCGCGCGGCCACATGGAAATCTCGGTGGGATTGACCGGCACGGGGGCCACCGAATTTACAATTGACCGTAAACTCCTGGCGGCGTACCTGAAGGGATACCAAACGCTGAAGCAGGAATTCGGCGCCACGGCGGAGCCCGACTTGATGGCCTTGCTGCACGTCCCCGGCATGATCGTCTCGGGCAACGGCGAGATGTCGCCGGAAAGTTTCGACCGCCTCCGCCAGATGTTGGAGACTGCGGCGGCACAGGCGTTGGCGAAGTTAAATGAAATGCGCACGCGCGAAGGCGAGTCGCTGGAACGCGACTTGTTTTCGCGGTTGGCCCGCCTGGAAGCGCTGCGCGTCACCGTGTCCCACCTTGCGGAGAAGGCGCCGCAATACTACCGACAGCGGCTGGAAGGCCGCATTCGCGAACTTGCCGGCAGTGTGGAAGTGGACAGCGGACGCCTGGCGCAGGAGGTGGCGTACCTCGCTTCGCGCTCCGACATCGCGGAGGAGTTGACGCGCTTCCAAAGCCACCTGGACCAGGTTCGCCAACTTTTGGCAGAGAGTTCGGAAGTAGGCAAGAAGCTCGATTTTCTGCTCCAGGAGATGAATCGCGAGGCTAACACTATGCTCTCCAAGACGACCGATGTCCCGGAAGTGGGCCTGGAGATCACCCGGCAGGCAATCGAGATGAAGACCGAAATCGAAAAACTGCGCGAGCAAGCGCAAAACATCGAGTGAAGGAATTGACGATTGACGATTTTCGATTGCCGATTGATGATTGCCGTTGGCTGATTGAAATTAAGGAAGTTTTCTCTTTTCAGTTTTTCGTAACCACTTTTCCTGATTACTGAGGAATGACCACCGACGGCCATCGATCGAATGTGGTCAATCGGCAATCGTCAATCGAAAATCGGCAATTCCATGTCTAACGTGGCAAAAAAAAGCAGGACGCCGGCGGCGCGGGGCAGCATAATCGTGATTTCGGCCCCCTCGGGCTCGGGGAAATCGACCCTGATCAAGCGTCTGATGGCTGCTTCGCCGGGCCTACGCTTCTCGATCTCTTACACCACGCGCCCACCACGGGCGACCGAGAAGGACGGCCGGGATTACTTCTTCGTATCGCGCCGGGTTTTCGAACGCATGGCCCGCCGAGGCGAATTTGTGGAATGGGCGGACGTTTACGGGCATCTTTACGGCACGGCGCAAAAGCAATTGCAAGCTGCCCAGGAAACAGGCCAGGATATCCTGCTCGATATCGATGTGCAGGGACATCAGCAAGTTCGCCGGCGGCTTCCCGAAGCGGTCAGCGTGTTCATCCTGCCACCGTCCTTCCAGGAGTTGTCGCGCCGGCTTCGCGACCGCCACTCCGACGCGCCGAAGGAGATTGCCCGCCGGCTGAGAACCGCCCACGAGGAAATGGGCCATTGGGCTGAATACGATTACTTGGTGGTGAACGATCACCTGAAGGATGCCACCCAGGCGCTGCGGGACATTGTTCGAGCGGCGCGCTTCCGCCGTCCCAGCCAGGCGGGGCGGGTGGAGAAAATTCTTGGGACGTTTGGAGGATAATGTCGAATGGAAATACCTCAGAACCTGGATAGCAAATTTCGTTTCATCCTGGTCGCTGCCCGGCGGGCAAGGCAATTACAGGGGGGGGCCAAACCCCTGATTCAGGCTCCCACCAAGAGATCGACCCGGGTGGCGCAGCAGGAGGTTGGCGCGGGACTGGTGCCGATCGAAGTCCTGCCCCTGGTAAACGGCGAAAAGAGCCATAAGAAGAAGGCGGCGAAGTAGGAGGAGAGCAGTGGAAAGTGGCTAGTGCTTAGTGGTTAGTGGCTAGCCACTCCTCACTAAACACTAAGCTCTAGCCACTAGCCACTAAGCACTAACCACTTTCCACTACCCACTGAATCTATGCGCATTGCCCTCGGCGTCTCGGGAGGAATCGCGGCTTATAAAGCGGCGGAGTTGGTGCGGCTTCTCCAAGACAAAGGCCTGGACGTGCAGGTGGTGATGACCCGCAGCGCGCGTGAATTCATCACTCCCCTCACCTTCGCCGCCCTCTCCGGGCACAAGGTCATCACCGAGATGTTCGGCGAGGCGCAGGGGTCTTCTAACGTGGAGAGCGCCATCGAGCATATCGCGGTGGCGCAATCGATTGATGCCTTCGTGATCGCTCCCGCCACGGCCAACGTGCTGGCCAAGATGGCGCACGGCATCGCGGACGATTTCCTGACCACCCTTTGCCTGGCCACCAAAGCGCCGCTGATTGCCGCTCCTGCCATGAACGTCAACATGTGGGAGCACGCCGCCACCCAGCAAAACCTGGAAACCCTGCGCCGGCGTGGCGTGCGCGTGGTGAATCCCGATGACGGTTACCTGGCTTGCGGCATGACCGGCCCCGGCCGTCTGGCTTCACCAGAGCGCATCGCGCAAGCCGTATTCGAGACCCTCGGCCTTCGCGAGGACCTGAAGGGCGAAGTGGTTCTGGTGACGGCAGGCCCCACGGAAGAACCTCTCGACGCGGTTCGCTATATCAGCAACCGCTCGAGCGGAAAAATGGGTTACGCCCTTGCCGAGGCCAGCCGCCGCCGCGGCGCGCGGGTTCTGCTGGTCTCGGGACCCACACCCACGGAACCGCCCGCCGTCCATACCTTCGAGCGGGTTCGGACGGCCGGCGAAATGGCGGAAGCGGTGTTCCGCCACGCCGATTCGGCCACCGTGGTCCTGATGGCCGCCGCCGTCGCCGATTTCCGCCCCACAACCGCGCACACCGGAAAAATCAAGAAGCAGCGCGGCGCCCCCGTCGTGAAGCTCGAACCCACGGTCGATATCCTCGCCGATATTTCACGCCGGCGACGAAATGGGCAGATCATCGTCGGTTTTGCCGCCGAGACCGAGTACTTGGTTGAAAATGCCGCGGCCAAGCTGCGCGCCAAACGGCTGGACCTGCTCGTGGCGAATGACGTCAGCCAGGAAGGCGCAGGCTTCGACGTGGACACGAACATCGTTACTTTGCTATTCCCCGATGGCAGGAAGAAGGCCCTGGAGAAGATGAGCAAGTTGGACGTCGCCAGCCGCGTTCTCGACGAGGTGGTGGAATTGCGCAAGCAGCGGGAGAGCCGCTGATTTCGGGGAAAGAGGCGACCGCGCACCCCCCCTCGTCCTTCGGGCCCCCTCCCCACAGCAGTCTGTGTGAAAACCGTAGCAAGGCCATCCTGGCCGTGATCAACACGGGCAGGATTCCCGTGCTACATCTGAGCTTGGCCCGAGTGAAAGGAGGGTGGCTGGGTGTATACTGAGCGGAGGCCTGAAGTCGATAATGGAAATCCCGGATTGAAACCCATGCTCAAACGATTTATTGCGTTCGTATATCTTTTGCCCGTGGTGGTGCTGGCGCAAGGCCCGTTCACTCCCGGAGTCAAGCCCTTCGTCACAGTGGACGCACCGGTGGTCGCGCTCGAGCACATGCGCGTGATTGACGGCACCGGCGCGCCGCTGCTCGAAGATCAGACGATTGTGATCGACAGTGGGCGAATTGAGGCCATTGGACCCAGCGGCCAGGTGCGAATCCCCGACGCCGCGCGCCGGCTGAACTTGCCGGATCACACGGTGATTCCCGGCCTGGTCGGCATGCACGAGCACCTGTTTTACCCGTCGGGCGGCGGCGTGCCGCTCTATATCGAGCAAGGCATGAGTTTCCCGCGCCTTTACCTGGCGAGCGGCGTGACCACGGCGCGCACGGCCGGCACCCTCGAACCCTACACCGACTTCAATCTCAAGAAGATGATTGATGCGGGCCGGATGCCGGGCCCCAAGATGCACATCACGGTGGGGTATTTGGAAGGCAAGGGAAGCTTCGCGGTGCAGATGCCTGAGCTTAGGGGTCCGGAAGACGCCCGCCTGTTTGTCGACTATTGGGCCAGCCAGGGCGCCGAATCTTTCAAGGCCTATATGCATATCACCCGCGCGGAGTTGGAGGCGGCTCTTGCCGCCGCGCATGGCCATGGGCTGAAGCTCACCGGGCACCTCTGCTCCATCGGGTTTCGCGAGGCCGCCGCGCTTGGCATCGACAATCTGGAGCACGGCATCGTCGTCGATACCGAATTCCTTCCGGGCAAGCAGACCGACGTTTGCCCGGCCGGCCCAACCGGCGAGGATCTGTCGAAGCTCGATATGAATAGCCAGCCCCTGCAAGAGATGATTCGCGACCTGGTAAGCCACCACGTGGCGGTGACCTCCACGCTCGCGGTTTTCGAGGTAGCGCCGCCGCTTTCCCAGCGTTTCATCGACGCGCTGGCCCCGGACGCTTTGCGCAATTACCTGCTCGGCCGGGAGAGACTCCCCGAGACCGCACGGCAGAACAGCGCGATGCGCATTCAGAAGGAACTCGAATTCGAACGCGCTTTCTTCAAGGCCGGCGGCCTGCTGATGGCGGGATGCGATCCGACCGGGAACGGCAGCGCGGTGGCGGGATTCGGTGATCAGCGCAACCTGGAGTTGCTGGTCTCCGGCGGCTTCACGCCGGAGGAGGCGATTCGCATTGCCACGCTGAACGGCGCGAAGTTTCTCGGTCAAGACGGCCGAATCGGTTCGATTGCCGCGGGCAAGCAGGCCGATCTGGTGGTCATCGATGGAAACCCGGCCAGCCGGATCGCGGATATCGAGAAAGTGGAGCTCGTGTTCAAAGATGGCGTCGGATACGATTCGGAAAAGTTGATCCAATCGGTTCGGTCCCAGGTAGGTGTGCACTGATTTGCGCACAATTGCCGGGGCCGTGAGACGCAGCGTGCGGACGGTCCGGCGGCTGGCCTTGCTCGTTTCATTGGCTGTGTTGTTCTTCGCTTGATTTTTGCAACATAATGGCTCATCCCGCATATGGACATCCCACTGCGTGAGGAATTAAGGGCATGGCTGGAGTTCTATCGCGAACTCGGCATTGAGGATTTCTACAGACGCGAGCCGAGCTCGGTGAAGTTGCAGGCTGCTCTCGATACCGCACGGCCCGCATCACCGACAGCAGCCCCTGTGCCGAAGCAGATGGCGTCGCCTGCCTTGCCCAAGAAGGTGACAGCGACCACCGTTCATACGCCGCCAGTCGAACCCAGACCTGCTGCGCCTCCCACCTCCCCGTCCGCAGTCATTCAGCCCCCCGTTTCATCCTTCAGCTTGTTTGAGGCCCCCGCCGCGCCGCGTTCCGGTCCTGAGACGCTGGAACAAATTCGTCAGGATCTCGGCGATTGCCGCCGCTGCAAGCTGGCGCCTACGCGCAAGACCATTGTGTATGGCGAGGGGAATCCTCACGCTGAGGTGGTGTTTATTGGGGAGGGGCCGGGCGCCGATGAAGACGAACAGGGCCTCCCCTTTGTGGGCCGGGCCGGCAAACTCCTGAACCGCATGATGCAAACCGCGGGCCTGAAGCGCGAAGACGTTTACATCTGCAACATCGTCAAGTGCCGCCCGCCGGGGAATCGCACGCCGGAAAAGGACGAAGTTGATGCCTGCTCGCCTTTCCTCTATCGGCAGATCGAAGCCATCAAGCCCCGCCTGATTTGCTGCCTGGGCGCGCCCGCCGTCCGCACCGTGCTGGGCATCAAGGAAGGCATTACCAAAATACGCGGCCAGTTCTATGACTTCGGCTCCACCAAGGCGCTCGCCACCGTCCACCCCGCCTACGTCCTGCGCAATCCCCGCGAAGAGAAAATCCTGCGCGAGGACTTTGAGAAGATCCGTGACTTCCTGAAAAGTACTTAGCGGGATCCGGCGCGTGCCCCCAAAATGATCGTCCCGCTTTGCGAGGAATGAGATTGAAGAGGTTCTTTTAAAAATGAAAAGTTCTTGTTGACTCTTTGCATTTTGAAAAGTATCCTAGAGGAGGTAAGGGTTCTTGGCGAACAGCGGATGAGCATACATGCACGTCGTCACTGAAAAGCACCTGAACCGGGCGATGGAGCAATACCCAGATGCCGCCAAAGAAATTGCGGCATGGCGAAAAATCGCGAAGGCCGCGCGGTGGCGGAACTTCGTGGAAGTCCGTCGAGTTTTTAACGACGCCGATGATGTGAAGGGATATGTCGTCTTCAATATCCGCCAGAATCGCTACCGTCTGGTTACCATCATTCATTACTCGCGACAGAAGGAGGGCAGGATTACAGAAGGGCACATCTACATCCGGTCCTTCCTGACACACAAAGAGTACAACAATCCCGCCAACTGGGAAAAAGGGGTTATACGATGAGCACAGCCTTGGCAAATCCAACGGAGATGATCCGGCGAGGAGCACCTCATCTTATCCGCTCGGATGAGGAGCTTGCGGAATACACGGAGGCACTCTTTAAGCTGACGGCGAAGTCTCACCCGACAAAGGAAGAGGAAGAGGCCATCGAGTTGCTGACACTGCTCATTGAACGCTATGAGGCGGAGCGCTACCCAGTGCCGGACGCCGACCCGATCGAGGTACTACAGTTTCTTCTTCGTCAGAACGGGCTCTCGCAAAGGGATATCGCAACGGAACTGGGAAGCGAGAGCACCGTTTCACTGGTTCTTTCCGGCAAGCGTCGTTTGAACCGAGACCACATCGCGCGGCTAAGCCGGCGATTCCATGTTTCGCCATCAGTCTTCTTTGCTAGCGAGTAGACCAAACGCTAACTGGACCCCCTACATCCTGCGCGAGGATTTTGAGAAGGCCCGTGACTTCCTGAAGGGTGCGTAGCACGCTACCCACCTGCCTCGCTAATTGTCCTCAGCTTGCGTAATCTGTGAAATCTGAGTAATCTGCGGATAATGGGTTTTCACGAGGTACTCTTACATCCAGCCGTTCCGGTGACTTTGTTTGAGGTGGTTCCCCCCGCCGCCGCGAAGCCCGAGGCAATTGAATCCTCCCTGCACGAACTCCAACAATTGCGCGGGCGCGTGGATGCCATCAACATTCCGGAGATCCACGACGAGGACCGCCCCGGCGAGCGCACCAGCAAATTCATCGAGCGAGTCGAACCCCGCATCCTCGGCTCGCGCATCAAGCGCGAACTGGGAATTGACGTGGTCATCAATCGCGTCACCGTTCACGACGCGGAGCCCGAGCGCTGGTTCCGCGAAACCCTCGGGCCGTGGGACATCCCCAACTGGGTTCTTGTCGGTGGTGAGTCGAAGGAGATACGTTATCCCGGCCTCAACCCTGGCGAAGCCGCCCGCCTGGTGAAATCCCTGGGGCTGCCCGCCACACTCGGTGGAATCACCATTCCCAGCCGGGTGAACGAACCGGATCGCATCCGTAAGAAGCACGCTCAGGGGTTGGAATTTTTCACCTCGCAGGTGATGTTTGACTCGAACGATCTGGTGGGGCTGATTCAGCGGCTCAATGGCGTGGACGCCCGAATTTTTATCAGCTTTGCCCCCGTGAGCAACCGTCGCGATTTGGAATTTCTTCGCTGGCTCGGGGTTGATATCCCGCGCGACCTCGACCGCTTCCTGCTGGGGTCCGAGCACGGTGAAGCCGCGCCCGCGGCGACCTGTCTCGACCGTTCCATCAACATGGCCCAGCGCATTCTGATGGACGTGTTTGATAATCTTCCCCCTGATCCCCCTCCCATCGGCTTGAATATCGAGCACATTACCCGCAAGAACTTTGCTCCGGCGCTCGCCTTGCTTGAGCGACTGGGGAACCTCTACAGCGGTTTGGTGGCGGCCCGTGCTTAGGAAAAAGGATTTAGGATTCAGGATTTAGGATTTAGGGCCGAGGATCAAGCATTCGGTTGCCCATGTGGAAGGGAGTAGGTACATGCAAGGACACAAGGATTTGCTGGTATGGCAGAAGGCCATGGATTTGGTGACGGCAATTTATCGGATCACCCGAGCATTTCCAAAGGAAGAACAGTATGGGTTGACAAGTCAAATTCAAAGGGCGGCAGTATCAATTCCCTCCAACATTGCCGAAGGTCACGCCCTCAAGCAAACTCTTGCGTATTTGCGACACTTGGCTATCGCCAGCGGCTCACTGGCGGAGCTCCAGACGCAACTGGAGATCGCGGACCGCCTGGGTCACCTCAAACCTGAGAACAGGAAGGTTTTGGGCCAGGCTGACGAAGTCGGCAGGATGCTGGCGGGATTGCGCAGGAGCCTCAAGGCGTAAGGTCGAACAAGGATCCAGGATTTAGGATTAAGGATTTAGGATTAAGGATTTAGGATCGAGGATTCAAGGTCGCGGCCCTAATTCCTGAATCCTAAATCCTTGTCTTCTGTTTCGACCCTAAATCCTAAATCCTGAATCCTAAATCCTTGTCCTGTGTTTCGGTCCTAAATCCTGAATCCTAAATCCTTGTCTGACGTAAAATGCCCTCGTGGACCGCAAACCTCACTCCCGGCGGGCGAACCTGGTGGAAATCGCCGTGATGGCGGCCATTCGCAATACCCTCACTTACCTGGTTCCCGATTCCCTCACCGTTCAGCCCGGCCAGCGAGTGCAGGTTCCGCTCGCCACGCGCAAAGCCACAGGGATCGTGTTGCGCGCGGGCAGTACTCTTCCTCCCGGCATTCAAGCCCGCCCCATCTTGCGCGTGTTGGATAGTGAACCGGTTCTCACCCCGGAGTTGCTGGAACTGGGGTTTTGGATCGCCGACTATTACGTTGCGCCGATCGGCGAGGTCTTTCGGGCTATGCTGCCGTTGCGCTCCGCCACGCGCCGCGCCCGCTTGGTCCGCCTGAGCGCGTTGGGGCAGCAAAGGCTCCAGGAAATCAATGCGGAGACGGAAGAACCGGCCTGCCCCGAGGGTGACCTCCTCAACTACCTTGCCACGCGCGGCAGCGCTTCATTACAAGTGCTCCGCCAAAAATTCCCTGAAGCTTTCTTGCAGGCGCTGAAAGAAAAATGGCTGGTCGTTGATGAAGTCGAGCGCGAGCGCACTCAAAGGCAGGTTTATGCTGTGCGCCTCGCGGGGCCCGTGCCGGAAAAACCTCTGCGCCTTTCGCCGGTGGCAAAAAGAATTCTGGAAGCGCTGGGAGCGGAAGGGGCGGTGGGAGACCATCGCGAACTTCTCCAGACCGCTCGAGCGGATCTTGCCGCCCTCAAAAAGCTGAGTGCCTCCGGACTCATCGAACTTGATCCTTCCGGGGCAGAACGCCGTTCGGCCCTACAGACGGACTCCTGGGCGGAAGCGGATTCATCCCTTGTGCTTACGCCCGCGCAAAGCACGGTGCTCGACGACCTGACGAAACAACTGGAGTCCGGACAATTCCAGACCGTGCTCCTCCATGGTGTAACGGCCAGCGGGAAGACGGAAATTTATCTCCGGCTGATCGCCCGCTGCCTCGAAAGGGGCCGCACCGCTCTGATGCTGGTACCCGAGATTGCTCTCACCCCCTCCGCGCAGGCGCAGTTCCTGGCGCGGTTCGGCTCACATGTAGCGCTTCTGCACAGCGCCTTATCCGAAAACCAGCGGCACGAGGAATGGTGGCGAATTCGCCGCGGCGAGGCCGCAGTGGTGCTGGGAACACGCTCGGCGATATTCGCTCCCCTCTCCAAGCTGGGCGTGGTGATCATCGATGAGGAACACGACACGAGTTACAAACAGGAGGAGACTCCGCGCTATCACGGGCGCGACGTCGCGGTCGTGCGCGCGCGGCTGGCCGGAGCGCTCGCGCTGCTGGGGTCCGCCACCCCCTCGCTGGAGTCTTACTGGAATGCGCGCGAGGGGAAGTATCGCCTGGCGGTGCTTCCCGAGCGCGTGGAAGGGCGTAAGCTTGCCGAGGTGGAAATCGTCGACATGCGCCAGGAATTTCGCGAAACCCACACGCAGGTGCCCGTCTCCCGCCGCTTGCACCAGGAGATCGAGACGCAGCTCGCCAACCATCAGCAAACCATGATCCTCCTAAACCGCCGGGGCTATTCATGGTTCCTGTTGTGCCGCAGTTGCGGCCAGACTGTGCGCTGCGTGAACTGTTCGATCTCACTAACCTATCATCGCCGCGAGCATCGCCTGATTTGCCATTACTGTGGCTATTCCGCGCCCGTGCCGGCTCGTTGTCCGAACTGCGATAGCCAGCATCTTTATTACGTGGGCGAGGGAACGGAAAAGGTGGAAAAGAAGTTTGCGGAACTCTTCCCCGGCGCTCGCGTGGCGCGCCTGGACCGCGACGTGGCGCGACGGCAGGGCCAGTTCCAACACATCCTGGAAGAGTTCCGGCGGGGGAAGATCGACATCCTGGTGGGAACTCAACTAATCGCCAAAGGACATGATTTTCCCGGTGTGACGCTGGTGGGAGTGGTCTCCGCGGATATCGGCCTGGGGCTGCCGGATTTTCGCTCCGCGGAGCGGACCTTTCAATTGCTCACCCAGGCGGCGGGGCGCGCGGGGCGAGGCGAGAGTCCGGGGCGCGTGTTGGTTCAAACCTTTTTTCCCGATCATTACGCCATTCGCATGGCGGCGGAACAGAACTACGAAGCGTTCTTTCATAAGGAAATGCGCTTCCGGCGCATGATGCATTACCCGCCGGTGACCGCTCTTGCTAACGTCATCGCCCATGGCGCCAAGCTCGAGCAAGCCGCGCAGGTGGCGAAACACGTAGGCAATTTCCTGATCCCGCTGGAGACACAAACTGAGGGCCTGAAGATCTTGGGCCCCACGCCCGCACCATTGGCAAAATTGCAGGGCCGCTTCCGCATCCAGTTTCTGATGAAGTGCACTTCTCGAGCTCGCCTCAGCACTATCCTGCGGCGTCTTGCTGACTACATCGACCAGCAAGGCATCCCCCAGCGCTCGCTGATGATCGACATGGACCCGGTGAACATCATGTAGGAAGTTTGAATGGCGTGGGAAGAAACGTGAGGACGAGAATGATCGCCGCAACCAGGGCAAGAATCTTTCTTTTCCGTCCGAGAGGTTCTACCGGCTCGATGACCTTGGGGTGGCGAAGGCCGATGAAAAACAGGATGACGGCCCAGGCGATCCAACCATACCAGCAAAAATATCCCAGCGGCAGCAAGACCAGGAAAAAACCTCGCGAGATGGTTCGGCATTTATCGCCCAGGACCGCATAAAGGATATGGCCGCCGTCGAGTTGCCCCACCGGGAGCAGGTTTAAGGCGGTGGCGAAGAGCCCTACCCAAGCGGCGCAACCCACGGGATGGAGAATGATTTCAGCCGGATTAATTCCGCTCCGGAACACCTTGGTCAGGAGGATCACCGCCAGAGGATTACCCAATGAGATGGAATCCGGCGTGGTGGCGGGCAAAGTGCCCTTGGTAAGAAAGATCGCCAGGATTAAGGCAGGGATGGCAAGGACAAAGCCGGCGATTGGTCCCGAGATCCCTACGTCAAAAAGCTCGCGACGATTCACAATGGGAGACTTGATGCGAATGAAGGCGCCTAATGTTCCAATCAGCGTCGGCGCGGGAATGAAGTAAGGGTAGGTGGCGTGAATTCCGTAGTGGCGGCAAGTCAGGTAATGGCCGAGTTCGTGCGCCAGCAAAATACCCAGGAGGGTGGAGGAAAACGGTACGCCCAAAACCAGCAATTCCGGCTGGCGCCACAATTCGCGGAAATACGCCAGGGAAACGTCCCAGTCAAAGACCGGAAGATTCTGGGCGTAATTGAGCTCGATGTGCGTGCCCACGATCAAAGTCGTCAAGACTGTGAGCAGGAAAAGCCCGAGGTGAAAGGGCAGGGAGTTGTACCAACGCTTGCGGGACCTTACGCCCCAGCGGACAGGGACCCACGCGGGAGTGGACCAAGGTATCTCGCTGACCGGTGGCTGGCCGATACGCCCGAATTGGGATTCATCGCCCATGCGCAAGTGGGGAAGAATCCTATTCTCGCCCGCTCCTGGCCGCCTGTAAATAGGTTAGGAGAGAGATTGCAGTTCCTTGCCGGGCTTGAAGCGCACCGCTTTGCCGGGGGGGATACTGACTTCCGCCCCCGTTCGGGGGTTCCGCCCGATACCGGTCTTGCGCGGTTTCACATTGAAAACACCGAAGCCACGCAATTCAATGCGGTCGCCCTGCGTCAGGGCTTTCTTCATGGATTCAAATACGGTTTCCACGGCCATCTCAGCTTTTGTCTTCGTCATGCTTGTGCGGTTGACGACCTCATTGATGATGTCCAGCTTTATCACGCAAACCTCCTGAAAATACAGGCTTTAATCCTAAGAAGTCAGAGAAGCATTGTCAAGAATTTTCTCCTCGACTATGATTCTCCTCCTTTTTCTTGCAGAATGGGAACGATTCCGCGGGTTGCCGCCACGGCCGCGAGCCCGCACTTTACGCGAGGTGAGACTCAATGCCGGTCAAGAACGATCGCTGGATTCGTAAGATGGCCACGGAGCACGACATGATTCGTCCCTTCGAGGAGAAGCAGGTTCGGGAAGGAGTGATTTCCTACGGGCTCTCGTCTTACGGATACGATCTGCGCGTCGCCGATGAATTCAAGATCTTCACCAACGTCAACTCGACAATTGTCGACCCGAAACAGTTTGACGCGCGGTCTTTCGTCGAATTCCAGGGGCCGGCTTGCATTGTCCCGCCCAATTCCTTTGCCCTCGCCCGCTCGGTGGAGTACTTCAAGATCCCGCGCAACGTAATAACCATTTGCCTCGGCAAATCGACGTATGCCCGATGCGGTATTATTGTAAATGTGACGCCGCTGGAGCCGGAATGGGAAGGCTACGTAACCCTCGAAATCTCCAATACCACTCCCCTGCCCGCCCGCGTCTATTCCCACGAAGGCCTTTGCCAGATCATTTTCTTAGAGTCAGATGAAAACTGCGAGACCTCGTACAAAGATAAGAAGGGCAAGTACCAAGCCCAACAAGGAATCGTGCTGCCCAAGGTTTAGAAAGGCAGTGGCTAGTGTTTAGTGGTCAGCGACTAACCACCAGCCACGATCCACTAGTGACTGTCTGTATGATTCGGTTCGCATGGATGTTGCTGGGGGTCTGTTGGCTGGTTATGCCTGCGGGCGTGGTGGGAAACGGCCAGACCGTCAACTCGCTGGCTCCCTCAACGCAGGCCGCTCGGCCAACTCCTTCCCCAAGCCCGGTCCAGCCGGCTTCGCCACCGCCCGCAACTTACACCCTCACGCCGGAACGTCGCGCCGAGGCCATTGCCTATTCGCGTTCGCTTTATATCCTCTATTTTCTCGGGACTCTGCTTTCCATAGGCATCTACCTTCTCCTCTGGCGCGCCCGCATCGCCGTAAGCTTCCGCGAATGGGCGCGCCGGGTTTCGCGGCGCCACTTCGTCCAATGTCTAATTTTCGTGCCGTTGTTCGTGTCGGCGGCAACGCTGCTGAATCTCCCACTCGATTTCTATTGGGGATATGTTCTTGAGCATCGCTTCGGTCTCTCGACGCAAGGGTGGGCGTCCTGGTTCGGCGATTGGGGAAAAAGCCTGGGAATCCTCGCGGCGTTGGGCGTCATTGTCGCGTGGGTTTTCTACACGGTCGTCCGCCGCAGCCCGCGCCGCTGGTGGTTCTATTTCTGGTTGGCGTCGATTCCGCTCGTCTTGACTTTCATCCTGATCGAGCCCTACGCCATCGAGCCTCTGTTCTACAAGTTCACACCTCTCGAGAAAACTCAACCCGCGCTGGTCCAGCGGATTGAAGCCATGCTCAAGCACGCCGGCCTTTCGATACCGCCCGCGCGCATCTTTGAGATGGACGCGAGTTCACGCACCAATGCAGTTGACGCCTATGTCTTTGGCCTGGGCTCCAGCAAGCGCGTCGTAGTATGGGACACAACTCTCAAGAAGATGGGGCCGGATGAGTTGTTGTTGGTTCTCGGACACGAAACCGGTCACTACGTCCTTTACCACATTCCCAAGGAATTCGCTCTCGACGAAGCCGTAGCGCTGCTCTTCTTCTTTTTGGGATTCTTTGCCATAAATCGGTTGCTGGGATGGGCCGGCCCGCGCGGCGGGATTGAGGGAATAGGAGACTTGGCATCACTTCCCCTCGTGCTCGTAGTTCTCACCCTACTGGTGTTCCTGTCGGCCCCCATCGTGAACGGCATCTCGCGCCATTACGAGCATCAAGCTGATCAGTTCGGTCTGGAGGTTGCCTACGGCGTCGTTCCGGACCCAAACGCCGCCGAGGTTCATTCCCTGCAAATCCTGGGGGAAGAAGACCTGGCTGACCCTGACCCCAATCCTTTCATCAAGTTTTGGCTTTACACCCACCCGCCGCTGGAAGACCGCATCCGCTTCGCGGCCACTTATAAGCCGTGGGCGGAAGGGAAGCCCCTCGAACTGCTGCTGCACCCGCAATGAGACATTTCCGCATATTGCCAGAGAAATCGTTGGCATGGCCTCGCTCCGCCAGCGAGTAATGTTTTGACATTACCCGATGAGGACTGTATACTGCCGCACCACTAGGCGTGCCCTCGCTTCCGGTGGAGGCCTTGTCCCTCGTGGACCTTCATCTCGCCGCCATGACCAGGAAGGTGTTGCTCGTTGACATCGATAAAGCTTCACAGGAGCAGTGTGCGCGCGTTCTGCGAGACTGCGCGTGCGAGGTCAGCGCGGTGAATTCCGCCGCGGCGGCCTTGGCGCTGCTGGGGAGCAAGGAATTCGATGCCGTTCTGGTGGATTTCCGGCTGGCCAGCCTGGGAGGAAGCGATCTGCCCTCCGCCGCCCAACGCGCGCAACCGGGAATCAATATCGTTCTCATGGTGGAAGGGATTGGCAACGCCCCACCCCAGCATCCCCTGCGATTGCGCGGACATCCGCTGCTGACCAAGCCGCTGAAGATCGAAGAGCTGACACGGGTTTTGGAGGCCGCACCGGAGGCAGTTCTACCGCTACCGCCGAAACCTGACGCGGCCGCACCGGGGTTGGCTCCGGCGGCGTTTGCGGGCCTGGTCGGCGTCTCCGAAAAGATGAAGAAAATTTACCGGCTGATTTCCAAAGTGGCGTTGCAGCGGCATCCGGTCCTGATCGTGGGCGAAAGTGGCACGGGCAAGGAGTTGGTGGCGCGGGCCATCCACACGCATGGCCCCTGGCGCGATCAGCCCTTTGTCCCGGTTGATTGCGGGGCGCTGCCCCCGACCCTCATTGAAAGCGAGTTGTTCGGGCACGTCAAAGGAGCTTTTACCGGCGCCGCCCAATCACGGCAGGGTCTGCTGGCGGCGGCTGGCTCGGGCACCCTCTTCCTGGATGAAGTCGGCGAACTGCCCATCGAACTGCAATCGCGGCTGCTGCGCGCGCTCCAGGAGCATGAAATCCGGCCCTTGGGCAGCAACGAGCGGATCAGGTTCGAAGCGCGAATCATCGCCGCCACCAACCAGGACTTGGAGGCGGGAATTCACCGCGGCGTATTTCGCAAGGATTTATTCTTCCGCCTCAACGTGGTCTCCATCAAGATGCCTTCTCTCCGCGATCGAAAAGAGGATATCCCGGCGCTGGCCCGGCATTTCCTGGCGCGCTTCGGAAACGAGAAATCGGTGACGCAGATTTCCGACGAAGCCCTGGGCAGCTTGATGAGTTATGACTGGCCCGGCAACGTTCGCGAGTTGGAAAACTGCATCCAGCGCGCGGTTTCTCTGGGTTCGGGGACCTTCATTCAAATGCAAGATCTGCCCTCCGCCATGCTGTATCACCTGGCGCGCAAGTCCTCTTCCCGCGAGGATCGGGGCACCTTGCAAGCGCTCGAACAGCAGGCGATCCGGCAGGCCCTCCAGGCCACGGACGGGGATCGAGTCCGCGCCGCAAAACTTCTGGGTATCGGCAAGACCACGATCTACCGCAAGCTTAAAGACTACGGCATCGAGAGGTTGTAAGTCCTCAGCGGGATTTTCCCTGTTTGGCGAGATATTGCTCGACGTCCTGAATTTGTCGGCTCAACTGCGACGACTGAGAGTAAGCAGGGTCGGCTTGCTGCGCCTTCTTCAACAATTCCAGCACGGAAGGGTAGTCGTTCAAGTAGGTGTAAAGCATGGCCAGCCCATGGTACGGCATGGCCGGGCTGTAGTCCGGCAAAGTAATCCGCAGCGTGAGCGCCTTGCGAAAGGCCGCCTCGCCGAGCCTAAACTGCTTCTGTTTCTCTTCGGGAGACTGCGCCATGCCGGTGAGCCGCTCGTAGCAGAGTCCCTGAAACAGGAATGGCCTGGGGTCGTCGGGAAAAAGCGCGGCGGCGTCCTGGTACCGTGAAAGCGCCTGGCGGTAATAGCCGCCCTTCTCCTCGTCCGATGCGCCCACTTCTCGGCCGAAGATGATGTTGCCCCGATCGAGCATCACGGTCCGGTATTCGGGATCGCTCGGGGCAACGTTGCCTGCAACCAGAATTTCGCGAGCGCGGCGCAGGGACTCATCGGACTTGCCGCGCAGCGCATCGCGTTCAGGGATTAGCGCGTGGCGTTGTTCGGGCGTAGCGCCGGCGAGCTCCTGCGCGTCCATTTGCGCCTGAACTTCGCACGCATCGGCAAGGCTGGCGAAAAGCCGCGCTTCGGCCGGCGCAAAATCCAAGGGATTCTGCAAGGCCATCTCGAAATACTTCACCACACTGACGTACGCTTCTTTCCTTTGCCGCCAAGCATCGGAGCCGGGCTTGCTGGACGCGAGTCCGGAAGCCTGCGCAAGATAGGCGTCGGCCAGAGCCTCGTACAGTCCCGAGAGGTCGAGCTGCATGCCGCCCGGGAGCTTGGCCAGGCCGGCTTCGCTAAGCTGCAAGGCACGGTTCAAATACACCAGCGCATGGCCGGCGTCCGGCGGATTGAAGCGCAGGTACACGAGGGCCAGACTAACGGACGCGGAAATATTCTCGGGATCCGTTTCCACGGCGCTCGTCCACAGGCTCAGATCAGGATGTGGACGGCCGTTCCACAAGGTAGTCTTGCCGCACCAGACTTCGGTGCGTTTGTACGACCAGACGGTATAAAGGGCCACGACCAGCGCGAGTGCGGCGCACACCGCCAGTTGCTTGCGGCGCGAGACAGAGAACCAGGCGGCGGCCAGCGCCAGCACCGCCAGAATGGCTCCCACGGTGGGCACGAACAGATAGCGGTCAGCCATCTTCGTGCTCGTCGGCACCAGGTTGGATACCGGGATAAAGGCGATCAAGTACCAGAAAATCCCGAAGGCAATGAGCCGGCGGTTACAGTCCGGCGAGCCCGCCAGGCGCACCCCGGTAAAGACTAGCGCGCCTACCAGCGCCGCTCCGAGCAGGCCCTTAACGCTGACATCCGGATAGACGCTCCAGATGTAGGAGGTCCGCATATAGGCAGGCACCAGGGTTTTTCCCGCATAGGCGAGCATGGCATCGAACGTGAGGTTGAGGGTGGGCAGCAGCGTGATGCCACCCTTGATCCCGCCCGCCTGCGCTTGCGCCCAGAAGGTCCAGGCGGAACCGGCGCCGAACACCACGCTGAGGACGGCAAACGGCGGGCCCAGCACGCGCCCTCCGGCGCTGTTTCCCTCGCGAAAAGCCGCCAATTGCGCGGCTGGCGGCGCCATCGCCAGCATGACGGGCACGAGGCCCATCGGTACAAAGATCAACCAGCCGCCGTGCATCGGGTCGCGGGGGAGAAGACTACGGAAGATCAGCGCGGAAGCACCGCCCACCGCCAGGAAAATCCCGGTGAGCGCTAAGGTGCGTGTCAGGAGCGGATCGCTCTGCCTCTTCGCCCAACGCCAACGCATTATGGGGGCGTGGGGTTCGGAGCAGAACTCATAGGCGACGAACAGCACCGGCAGGATCACGGCGATAGGCTTCGACAGGACCGCCAGCAGAACCAGCAGAAGGGTAAGGGTGTGACGGAGCCTCCACTGGTTCGGCGTCGCGGCGGCGCGCGCCCACAACCACGCGAGAAATGACAGCGCCATAAAGATCAGCGATGTCAGGTCTTTTCGGGCCGAAAGCCAGGCAACCACTTCGGTGTGAATCGGATGGACTGCATACACGAGGGCACCGAGTGCGGCGAGGATCGTGGGAAGGCCGAGCCGGCGATACAGCGGGATCAGCAATGACGCGCCGACCATGGCATAGAGCAGATGCGCGATGCGAAACGGCCACGCATCGAAGGGCTTGCTTTTGTCGGCCAGCGCGCGATCAATGAGCCAAGTTGTAGTGGTGACCGGGTGAAAATTCGCAAAATAGGGCTCACTCCAGACCGCACCCAGGCCAGAAAATGCCGGGGTCACATTCACGTAAGGATTGCGTAACAGGTAAAAAGAGTCCTCGTAGTCGATCGTAGGAACCCGGATCGTTTGGGCATAGATGATGACCGTGCAGAGCGCAATGAGCGCGAAGCCGATGACGGCCAAATAACGAAACCGCTCGCCCGGCCAACTCGACGCCTCAGCGCTCTGCTCACGCTGCCTCGGCACTTCGGCGGCCCGAACGGCCCGTTCTTCCTGGAACTTGCGGCGTCGCCTTCTCTTCATGGACGAATTTAATTCTATACCCAAGCAGGACCGAGACAAACGCCCTACTGTGCTCCGCCCTGTATTGTGTCGTCACGGTTAAGTCTTCGTGTAATCGGCACGTGGATGTGAAGCCCATACTGGAAATTGGCCAAGCCGACCCACTACCCAAATTCCTCGCGATTCGACATCCCTCCATTTTCAAGTTAGGATTCTGAAGCGAACTCCCCAGGTGGGGGAACCGCAGGATTCACTCGAGCGATGGCCACGATAGCTCTTGATGCAACTTACAGCGTCGATCCGCAGCTTACCGGCATCGGCGTGTACTCGCGTCGCCTCATCGAAACGCTGCTCTCCTTGGAGACGCCGCACCGGTTTCTGATCTGTTACCGTCTGTCGCGGCTTGGCCGGCGGCAGCACTTCCTGCATTGGGGATCTGTTCCCGGCGCCCGCGCGCGATTCTCGGTGCGTGTGTTTCAGGAGCCGATTACCTTCTGGCTGCCCTGGCAGGCGCAACTTTTTCACAGTCTCGCCCAGCGCCCACCGGCTTTCCACTTTCGCCGGGAGGTGGTGACCGTCTTCGATATCTTTCCCATTACCGGCGAAAACTATTCCACCGCAGACTTCCGCAAGAAATTCTCCGCGCTCCTTTTGCAAGCCGTCGGCCGGGCCACGAGGGTCATTACTGCCTCCCATGCCACGGAAAGCCTGCTCATTTCGCACGCCCAAGTCCCCCCGGAGAAAATCCGGGTGATTCCATTGGGCGTCGATCCCCCCGCCGTCATTTTTTCGCCGGAGGAACGCCTGCGGGAGCGCGCTCGCATCCTCGGAGGTGAGGGTGAAATGGTCTTGAGCGTGGGTGTGCTTCAAACCCGCAAAAACACGCTCAATATGCTCAAGGCACTGAAGACTCTTCCGCCGAAATACCAACTGGTTCTTTCGGGAGGCGATGGTTACGGCAGCGAGGCCATCCATGAATTCATCCGAACCGAGTCCCTCGGCGATCGCGTAAAGCTGCTCGGGTACATTGACGACGCACAACTGGCTCGCCTCTACCAGGCCGCGAGCGTCTTTCTTTTTCCCTCCTTGGAAGAGGGTTTCGGTATTCCGGTGTTGGAAGCGATGGCGGCTGGCGCGCCCGTGGTGACCTCCAACGTTTCGTCGATGCCGGAAGTCGCCGGGGAAGCGGCTTTGTACGTGAATCCACACAACCCCGCGGACATTGCGCAGAAAGTTGTCCAGGCCGTTGAGGATTCGGCGCTGCGCGCGGCCCTGGTGCAAATGGGACTCACCCGGGCAAGCAAATTCACCTGGCGTCGCACCGCCGAGGCCACACTGGCGGTTTACGACGAGGTCTTAAAACTCTAACGCGCGCTCACGCTGCCGCTACGTTCCCGTGCTGCTGTAATTTGCCACTCCGCGGTTCCACACCACAATCGCCAGCGCAGAGAATCCCGCTGCGACGACGGGCACCAGATGGAAATACAGCGCAAAAGTGGTTCGTCCCAGAAAGTGGGTGGTGGGATAAAACGTGGCGAAGCCAAAGGGAATGATCCAACTCAGCAAAAACTGAATGAAGACGTTGTAGATGGTTAAGGGGTAGCGGCCAAAATTAAGCATATTGAAAACCGGCGGCACAATCCCCACGCGATCTTCAAACCAGAAAGACACTGCGGTCAGAAGCAGGAAAACGGCAAGGTAGATTGCGGCCCCACAAACGATCATTACCACGAACCAAAGATAATCCGGGATTTTCAGGGTCAGATGCAAGCGGTGAACGCAGAGCGCCACCACCACAATGCCGGTTACGACTTCTTGCAGCGACTCCAGGCGGAATTTTTCAAAGACCACCTGGAAGAGCGTGTAGACGGGCCGCAAAAGCACTCGATCGAACTTTCCCTCGATGATGTAGAGCTCGCTGAAATCGTAGAGATTCCAACTGACCACATTGAAAAAGCCGAGGGGAATGAGTGAGAACCCGTAGAGGAACATGACTTCATTGAACGACCAGTCCTGTAAGCGCGGTATTTTCGAGAATAGGACCAGAACAAAACCAAACCCCAAGACGGTGGCCGCCATAGAGGAAAAAAAGGCGATGATGAAGTCCGCTTTATACGCTAAGCGCACTTTCGCGTACTGAGTGAAATAACGAACCAAAAGCCGGAAGTGTCTCTTCATCTCTTTTGTCCCCTGCGGCCCACCACCGGGCGCCGTTACCCTCCCTGGATGATCACTTTCCGGGTTGACCAGCGCCACAGGCCGTCCCCGACCGCCAGCAGAATCGCGACCCAGAGAATCTGAATGGCGATAGCGCGCGCCAAACCGCCGCCATTCAGTTTGCCCAGGTAAATCAGCATGGGCACGTAGCTGATGTATTGGAACGGCAGCAGGTCGAGGATTTTCTGAACCATGTGCGGGAAAAAGGTCATCGGCAGCAGGAGCCCGGAGAATAGTTCTAGCAGAAAGAACTTGGCGCGCAGCAGTCCCAGAATGGATTGCAAGCGCAAGGCGAAAGTGCCCACGGCAAAATTGATGGCGGCGACAATCAGGAAGCTCAGGATGACGCTGACCAGAAACGCACCCGCATGCCCAACGCTCGCCGGCCAGCGCAAGGGATAAACCAAAAACAATACCAGCGCCGTGGGAACAGTGAGCAGGGCCAAGCGGAAAACCGATTCCCCCGCCGCCCGCGCCACATACATCATCTGAATATTCACGGGTTTGATAAGGTCCATCGCCAGGCGGCCTTCCATGACCTGGTAGGCAAGCTCCTGGTCGATATTGTTGAAATAAAATGAACGGATGATCCATCCCACGCCGATGTAGGTGAGAAGATGGGCAAAGTCAAACCCTTCGATCGATGCGCTGTGCTCGTAGATGGCTTTCCAAATAAAGTAATACACCGACACATAGATAAAATACGTGACGATTCCCGTGAAGTATCGCAAGCGGTAGGCGAGGGTATTGACAAAGCCCACGCGGGCGAACTCCAGGTAGAGCCGCCCGACTCTCCCCATCGAGGGGGAAGGCCTTTTGCTCGGAATCGGGTTGGCAATGTCCGCACGCGGCATCAGGCCACCTCGCCGCTCAGATAGATACGCTTGACGATTTCCTCGATGGGTTCCTCCTCCACCAGGAGATCCTGCACTTCCAGATTATTCACAATCTGGCGGATCACATCGGCGCTGGAATGCTGTTCGCGGTCAAACCGGATCAAATATGTGAGTTCGTCGACGCGCTGGCAGGTGATCCCGTTGGTTTGTACCTGTGCCAGGCGCGGGACCTGCGAGCGGTCTTTGAGGAAAAACTTCACCTGGTTGTACTTGGCCAGGCGCTTCTTCATCTGTTCCAGGTCGCCGTCGAACAGGATGCGTCCCTTATCGATGATGAGGATGCGTTTGGAAAGTTCTTCAATGTCGGAGAGGTCGTGCGTGGTCAATAACACGGTAGTGCCTTCCGTGCGATTGATCTCCTTCAGGAACTCGCGGATGCGCTCTTTGGCCACCACGTCCAGGCCGATGGTGGGCTCATCCAGGAAAAGCAGCGGCGGATTGTGCAACAGGGAGGCGGCCAAATCACAGCGCATGCGTTCGCCCAGACTCAGCTTGCGGACGGGCGTGTGCAAATACTCTTTCAGGTTGAGCATTTCACTGAAAACATCCAGGCGCCGGTGGAAGTCCTGATCGGGGATTTCGTAGATCTCTTTGAGCAGCTTGAAGGATTCGATAACCGCGATATCCCACCAGAGTTGGGTGCGCTGGCCGAAAACTACGCCGATGTGTTTCGTGTAGTGGCGGCGCTCGCGATAAGGCACGAATCCGTTGGAGACCACGCGCCCGCCTGTGGGCGCCAGGATGCCGGTGAGAACTTTGATGGTGGTGGATTTTCCCGCCCCATTGGCTCCGATATAGCCCACCATCTCGCCGCGTTCAATCGAAAAGCTCACGTGGTCCACCGCGTGGACCATCAGATATTCCCGAACAAAGAGGTTTTGCAAGGCGCCCAGGACGCCTTCGCGCCGGCGGAAGGTGCGGAATTCCTTGGTCAACTCCTGGACTTCAATAATGGGCGGCATGCGGAACCTCACTCGCCGATGACCTTGATCAACACTCTCTTGCGGCGCTGGCCGTCGAACTCGGCGTAATAGACCTGCTGCCAGGGGCCGAAGTCGAGTTTGCCGTTCGTGACGGGCACCACAACCTGGTGTCCGACCAGCAGACTTTTCAAGTGGGAATCACCGTTGGTTTCGCCGGTATGGTGGTGGCGGTAATCGGCGCGGAAGGGCGCCAGTTTCTCCAACCACTCGTCGATGTCAGCGATCAAGCCGTCTTCCGCATCATTGACGTAGATGCCCGCGGTGATGTGCATGGCCGAGACCAGGATCAAGCCTTCCTTAATCTGCGACTTGGCCAGCGCCTTCTCAACCTCATCGGTGATGTTGATGAACTCCCGATGTTTTTTCGTGTTGAACCACAGATATTCAGTATGCGATTTCATCGCCTGCCACCTTTGTTGTGTCGAAAGTTGCGTCCCAGTGTTCCGACCACTGATAGCGTCCGGAGAGCGCGCACCGGAACTTCGGAGAATAACAGAGTTTTGGCATCGGCGTATCGCCGGAGGATCTCGAGTACGCCGCGGCAAGGTGGTTCGGTGTGAATCCTACTTGTGGTAGGCTTAGGCGGCTTGAGACCTGGTCCAGCGTAATTCCAATATGATTCAAACCCCTTGGGTGAGCAGTATGGAGTCTAATTCCCCCGCCAGGAGAAAGAACATGAAAGCAACCCTTCGAATCGCCTTCGCAGCAATTCTGATTTTTTCCGTCACCGAGGCGGCGTTTCCACAACTGGGCATGTTTTCGAACGAACAGCGCATTGCCCTGACCCCTGAGTGGAAGGGAGAACGCTCTCCCGATGGCCGCCCCAAGGTGTCCGACTCCATCCTCGAGGGTTTGAAAGATGTGGATGCCGAGGAAGCCTGGGGGGTGTTGCAGTCGCACGGCTACAAGTACCAGTTTGAAGGCGGCTGGCGCGAAATCAATCCGGGAGGTCGGATGGTGGGCCGCGTGTTCACCGCCGTCTTCATGCCCCAGCGGCCCGACGTAAACGCCATCATCAATGACCGGGGCAAGGCCGAGGGACGCATCGGGGCCCAGAACTCCTGGCCGATTGACATGCTCTCGCCCGGCGACGTGCTGGTGGTGGACCTCTTCGGGAAAATCAAGGACGGAACGTATGCAGGTGATAACCTTTCCACTGCCATTTACGCGATGAGTCACAACGGACTGGTGGTGGATGGCGCGGTGCGGGATGTGACCGGCATTTCCGAAATCAAAGGCATGCACGTCTTTGTCCGTGACTTCGACCCCTCCGCCTTGCGCGACACGACGCTGATGGGAATCAATGTGCCCATCCGCATCGGTCATGTCATGGTGTTGCCCGGCGACGTGGCCGTGAGCGATCCGGAAGGAATCACCTTCATCCCTCCTCAACTCGCCCAAGAGGTCATCGATAAGGCCCAAATGACCCACCGGGTCGATGAGTGGGGGCATCAAATGCTGCGCGAGGGCAAATACACGCCTGGCCAGATCGATCGTAAGTGGACCAAGCCGATGATTCAGGAGTTCAATAAATGGCTGGAACAGAAAGGCCTGACATTGCGCATGCCGGAAGAGTAGCCAGGTCAAGACCGATTCTCACTTTGGAGGCCAGACCACGATGATTAAACCCGACCCGTATCTCCTGAACCGTCGCGGAATCTTGAAGGGGTCTGCTGCTGCGTTGGGAGGTGCGCTCCTCAGCAGCGATCCGGCGGAGGCCTATCCCCAAGGGGTCAACACGAATTCCAGTCCTTCGGCACTGCGGATCACCGACCTGCGTGTGGCGACGGTGGTGAAGCCCGGGCCCGGCCCCTGCCCCATCATCCGCATTGACACCAATCAGGGCGTCTACGGACTCGGCGAGGTCCGCGATGGCGCCAGCCCCACGTATGCTCTGATGCTGAAGAGCCGGCTTCTCGGCGAGAATCCTCTTCAGGTGGATCGAATCTTCCGCAAGATCAAGCAATTCGGCGGACCGGCGCGCCAGGCGGGGGGCGTGTGCGCTGTGGAGATGGCCTTGTGGGACCTTGCGGGCAAGGTTTACAACGTGCCCGTCTACGTCATGCTGGGCGGCAAGCTTCGCGACAAGATCCGCGTTTACGCCGACACCACGGAGTCCAAGGATCCAGAGGTTTACGCCCAGAGAATGAAAGAACGCAAGGAAGTCATGGGCCTTACCTGGCTCAAAATGGATTTGGGGGTCGAAATGGTGGCGGACAAGCCCGGCACTGTGATGGTGCGTTCCGGCCTGAACGCCTGGGAAAAAACGGAGGTCCCCCATCCCCTGCTGGCGATGGAAATCACCGATAAGGGCATCGCTCTGCTCGAAGAGTATGTTGCCGCGGTGCGCGATGCCGTGGGCATGGAGATCCCCCTTTCCATGGATCACCTCGGCCACCTCGGCGTGAAGTCGATCATCCGGCTGGGCAAGGCATACGAGAAGTACAACCTCTCGTGGATGGAGGACGTGATTCCCTGGGAGTTGACCGACCTGCTGAAGCAGATCTCCGACCAGAGTCCCACACCCATCCTGACGGGCGAGGATATTTACCTCAAGGAGGGCTTCCGGGTTCTCTGCGAAAATCACGCGGTCAGTAAGATTCACCCTGACCTAGCCACCTCGGGTGGCATCTTTGAGACTCACAAAATCGGTGATATGGCGTGGGAATATGCCGTGCCCATGGCGATGCACTTCGCCGGGACGCCGGTGAGTTGCATGGCCAGCGTACATTGCGCGGCGGCGACGCTCAACTTCCTGGCGCTTGAAAACCATTCACTGGATGTGCCGTGGTGGAGCGACCTGGTGGAAGGTGTCGAAAAACCGATCGTCAATCATGGTTGGATTGCCGTGCCCGATAAACCGGGGCTGGGAATTACCCTTAACGAAGACGCGGTGAAAGAGCACCTGAAGCCCGGGACTGGATACTTCGAACCTACAACCCAGTGGGACCACGAGACGTCGTGGGATCGGGAGTGGAGCTAGGGCGTCCGTTCGCAATCTTGGCAAAACGCCGCGATTTGTGTAGTCTCATCCTGATGCCTTCCAAGCCGAAATACACCGCCGGACTGGTGCAGATGTCGTGCTCACCCAGCCCGGAGGAAAACCTGCAAAAAGCCACGGCCTTCGTCGAAGAGGCAGCCCAACGCGGGGCGGAGGTTGTCTGCTTGCCGGAGCTTTTCCGTTCCCAATACTTCTGCCAACGCGAGGATGCCCGGATGTTTGACCTTGCCGAGACGGTCCCCGGCCCGACTACCGAAACGTTGGGGAAAGTCGCCCAAGCGCGAGGAGTGGTTATTGTTGCGCCCCTCTTCGAGCGCCGCGCCCCCGGCGTCTATCACAACAGCGCGGCGGTGATTGATGCGAGCGGGGAAGTGGTGGGCCTCTATCGCAAGATGCACATTCCCGACGACCCCGCTTACTATGAAAAATTCTATTTCACGCCTGGCGACCTGGGATTTCGCGCCTTTGACACGCAAGTGGGCCGGATCGCGACGCTGATCTGCTGGGATCAATGGTATCCGGAGGGCGCGCGCCTGGCGGCCTTGCAAGGGCCGAGCATACTCTTCTACCCGACGGCCATCGGCTGGCATCCCGCCGAGAAAGAGCAGTTCGGTTCCGCGCAGCGCGACGCTTGGCGAACCATTCAGCGCGGCCACGCTATCGCCAATGGGGTGTACGTCGCCGCCGTCAATCGCGTGGGCTTGGAAAAAACCTCCGCCGTGAGCGCCGGCCTGGAGTTCTGGGGCTCAACGTTCATCTGCGATCCCTTTGGCATCGTGCTGGCTGAAGCTTCGACGGACCGGGAGGAAACCCTTCTCGCGGAGATCGATCTGGCGCGCCTCGAAGACGTGCGGCGCAATTGGCCCTTTCTCCGCGATCGGCGCATTGACGCTTACGCCGGAATCACTAACCGCTTTCTGGACGAGGATCCGTGGCGAAAAAAAGATTAGGTTCTGGGGACCGGGGGCTGGGGGCTGGGGAAATGCCGGGCTCCGGTCCCCATCACCCAGCCTCCGGTACCCAAAACCCAAAACGAAAGGCGACCCCTGCAACGCTTGGCTACCGCATGCCCGCCGAGTGGGAACCGCATGATGCCACCTGGATCGGGTGGCCGCACAACCTCACGGACTGGCCGGGGAAGTTCGCGCCCATCCCTTGGGCGTACGGCGAGATCGTCCGCCACATCATCGCCGGCGAAATTGTACGGATTCTGGTCAACTCCAATGGGCATGAGGAAAAGGCGCGCCGCATCCTCAAGAGGATCGGGGTGGACCTTGCTCGCGTGGAGTTCTATCGCTTTCCCACTGATCGCGGCTGGACGCGCGATTTCGGGCCGATGTTCGTGAAGCGTGACGCGCCGCGCGCCGACGTGGTCATCGCGCGGTTCGGATTTACGGGTTGGGCGAAGTATCCAAACTGGCGAAAGGATTGCCAAGTGCCGGAGCGCGCCGCGAGGGCATTGCACCTGCGGATGTTCGATGCCGTTGTAAAGGGCCGGAGGTTTGTTTTGGAAGGTGGCAGCATCGACGTCAACGGGCGCGGCACGCTCCTGACCACGGAGGAATGCCTGCTTGATCCGCACACACAAGTCCGCAACCCGGGCTTTAGCCGCGAGGAAATTGCCGCCGTCTTCCGGCAATTTCTAGGAGTGACCAACGTTCTCTGGCTGGGAAAGGGAATTGCGGGGGACGATACGCACGGTCATGTGGATGACTTGTGCCGGTTTGTGAATCCACACACGGTGCTTCTCTGCTGGGAAAATAACCCGCACGATGCCAATTATTCCGCGCTTCAGGAAAACTGGGAGCGCGTGAAGGATATGCGCACGGAAATCGGGGCGAAACTTGAGGCTGTGCCATTGCCGATGCCGTCACCCGTTTACCTGGACGGCCAGCGTCTGCCCGCGACCTATGCGAACTTCTATATTTCCAATGCCGCGGTTTTGGTCCCGACTTTTAACGACCCCCGTGACCTCATTGCCTTGGGAACCATTGGGGACCTCTTTCCCGATCGCCCGGTGGTGGGAATTCACGCCGTCGATTTAGTGTGGGGCTTGGGAACCCTGCATTGCCTCACGCAACAGCAGCCGGCAGAATAATAGGTGTCAGGTGCCAGGTTTCAGGCGGGTGGCGCAGAGCGAGCACAGCTCTGCGGTTCACGTCATCCAATCGCACCAGAATCGCAGGGCTGCGCTCGCCCTGCGCCAGCCCCCGGGATAGCGCTTGACACTGGGAGCGGTCCCGTATAGACTAGTCTCAGACTGGTTAGAGGGAGGGCGATGATGGCTACGCATTCAGGGGCGAATCTGGTCGGCGCTTACGAGGCGAAGACTCATTTGTCCGAGCTGCTCGAAAAGGTGGAAGCTGGCGAAGAGTTCACGATCACTAAGCACGGCTCGCCTGTAGCGAAACTGGTGCCGGTGAGAAGAAAGGCAAGCGCGGAGGAACGCACCGCCGCGATTAAGCGAATTCAGGCACTTGGCTCCAGCCTCTCCCTGGGCGGCTTGAAGGTCAGGGATCTGATAGACGAGGGCCGTCGATGAGCCCCACCTTCGTCGTCGACTGTTCCATCGCCATGGCGTGGTTGTTCAAGGACGAAGCGACACCCAAGACCGCAGATTTGCTGAACCGCCTCGAGAGGGAAGCAGCGCTGGCGCCTGCCTGGTGGTTCATCGAGATTACCAACGTCCTGGCGCTGGCGGAGCGCAAGGGACGCATAACGCCCGCGCAGTCTGAAGCCTTCATTGCCGACTTGGGCAGGTTGGAAGTCGAGTTGGATGATGAGGCGCCCGCCCGCGCCTTTACCCACCTGCTGGCCCTGTGCCGGACGCACCGGCTTACCAGCTACGACGCCATGTATCTCGACCTCGCCGTTCGGCGCCGCCTGCCGTTAGCGACACTCGACGACGATTTGCGCAAGGCAGCAAAGCAATTGGGCGTCCGCCTGTTAGGCCGGTGAGACAATGGCCGAGCGGCGCGCGGATCGAGGGCAGTTCAAAGCTTACTCACCGGGCAAATGGATTCGCAAATAGTACGCCTTTGGTCGCGGGTAGTCGCCGATGGCAGATTCTTGCTTTGCGAGCCTGCGCAGAAGGCACTTCTACAGGTAGGCCGTTGTACGTCCAACTGGGCGGTTCCGAGGCAAGGGTGGCGCGGAGGCGCGCGCTGGCTCCGTTCCTCCGCGAATCTTACCAAGATGGCGCAAAGGGATGATGCTGCTTATGGCGAATGCAGGACTAAGAGCTGCACTGGAACGCAAAGCAAGGGCTTGCGTTCGCTGGACCAAGCGAGCCCTTTCCTTCGCGACGGTCGACGGCTCCGCCTTGGAATTTGCCAGGAAGGCTTTACGGCCGTGGTTATGGTACCGCTCACTGTCAGCGGCCACTCTTGTTCGAATCACTGTGCCGCGGGCAAAGCCTCCAGGTCCTTGCCGAGTATGGCGCCAACATCCGCGAGTTGACCGGCATGGACAAACTGGATTTGGCCGAACCGGTCGACCACCAGGGTATTTGGGAACGCACCCCCGCCAAACTCTTTGGGGAAATCCTGGCATACCGCAACCCGCAGGCCTTCGAGTTTGTGGGTGGAGAGAAAAGTCTTTACCTCTTCCGGCTTGCTGCCGACCTCGACGGTCAAAACATTTACCTCTGGATGCCGTCTCAGGAACTCCTGCATGGCGGGCATCTCCGCGACGCAAGGGGCGCACCAAACACCCCAGAAGGTCAGAATGGTTGGCTTACCCTTTGCGGCCTGATTATCGAATCTTTTTCCTGCCAGATCGGTGAACGCGAATTCAGGCGCCGGACGATTCATCGCGACGGGCGTGTACTCGGCAGCGGCGCGGTTTGTGTTTTGGGCGGTCCGTTCGAGAATTTTTTGCTCCGCGTCCTGGCTGGTCCCCAGTTTCTGAGCGGTGAACAGCCGCTCGTACGCCTCGCGCGGCGCGGAACTCTCCTGGTAGGGCGCGCTGGCCGCAGCCAGGTACGCTTCGAGCGCCGGGGCGCTGTCGCCCATTTTTTCCCGAACCTCACCCAGGGCCAAAAGCGCCTTGGGATCGTCCGGCGCAGCTTGGGCGGCAACTTCGAGATCGGCGCGAGCACGTGGCAGATCATCCAGCAGCAGGTGCGCTTGACCTCGCAGCAGGTTTATTTCACTCGTCTCCCTCTTAAAAAGTTCTGGCGCGTAATGTGCTTGCTGATTTTTCAAAATCGTATCGGCACTGTCGAGCAGTTGTACGGCGCGATCGAGCTTGGTCTTCTGCTCGATGTAAAGTCGCGCCATCTGGGTCAGTGGTTCAGGGTGGTCCCGGTCCAAAGCCACGAGCTTTTCCAGAACTCCCTCTGCTCCGGATGCATCTTTCATTTCCAATTCGCACGTGAAGGCACCCTGATAGGCGCTTTTGGCATGGTTGGTCTGCGGATATTTAACGGCGAAGGCGAGGTAGTCTTGCGCCTGCTTAGGCAAATCGCCTTTCTCCCAGGCTATAGGCCCGTAATCAAGGTCGGCAAGCATATCCCTAACCTGTTGTTGTATTCCCGTTAGAAGGCGTGGGTTTTCAGCCCGGGAAGAAGGGATTCCGGCGCGCCGGTAGGCCTGAGCGGCGTTTTCCGTAAGGGCCGTAACCGCCTGGCGAAACCGCTGCACCGTGCCCGGCGGCAGCTTCTGCTGCCGGTAGGCGACAAAGCCGGATATCTGCCGCAACGCGCGATACTGGTCCCCATAGGCGGCCACGAAGGCATCAATTTCCTTCCCAATTTGCTCATAGGCGGAAGGGCTGTCGTTGCCCAATCGTAATTCCTCAGTCCAGAGTGAAAAATATTGCATGTAGTCATGGGGATCCTGTTTGAGATCTTCCTTGAGAATGTCCACAGCATGGGCGAGATTGGGTACGCGTTGAAAGCCCGGCGCGAGCAACTGGCCCTCGTAAGTGAAGGCCCGCGCCGCCACGGACATAGAGTTTGGTTCGCCGCGGTAGCAATTCAAGATGTCCCAGTATTGTCCGCCGTGGTTATCGACAGCGTTCTTTTCGTCTTGAAAGAAGAAGATCGCATAGCCGGGAACGTAATTGCGCTCGGGCACAAAATCGGCCTGCCAAGTACCCTCAGGGGCGAGTGTCATGGGAATTCTGTGGGTATCGAATCCAATCCCCTTCCGGCTGGCGATGACCAGAGTCAGGGATGGGGTGGATTTCAAGAGCGCCCCCGGCGCCTGCGGGTTGTAACGAATGGTGATATGGGGTGCGATCATGGGCTGGCCACGCTCGGCCGGCTCCACCCACTCCATGCACGCCGGTTCAATTACCGCCACGGGCGTTTCAACCGGCACACTTATCTTCGCGGCGGGACTGGGCGCGTTGGTGAAGTTCATGTCCCGCCATTCGCTGGTGGATATAACTCCGGCTTTGCTGATGGCCCAGACCCTTCGGCGGCCTTCTTGCCTACTCCCGCCGGGCGGTTCCTCTTTCCGGATCGAAGGTCCGACGGAAACCGGTGAAACCAATTCGAGGGTGCTCGCGCTCCACCTCTTGATCCGCGCATCACCGTACTGGGACTCCACCACGTAGGTCGCCACGGACGCGTCAAGGGTCGCCCATTCTATTTCGGCCGGTGGAAGCCCGGAGGGCTGCTCAAGTTCGGCCGGGGAGAGGAGCTTTACCTTGGGCAGAGCTTGCCCTCCCGCCTCTTCCAGTCCAAAGCGGTCAAACGGTTGGAAAAACTCCACGAGTTCAGGCAGCGAGCGGTTGGGCAGGAAGTACCATACCTTCCAACCCTCCTCCGTCTTGCGGAGGATCAGCCCAAAATGCGCCATCCCGAAAGAGTCTCGGCCTTCGCCCAGCGCGCCCATCAAGACAAAGGCCAGTCGCGAGTTGCCAAAAGTCAATACAGGATCGGCGCTCAGCAACTTTTGGCCGCCCGCGTCCGGTCCAAGAATCTCGAGATGGGCCGCGTCGGGATCCATAGCTGTCTGGAGCGATGGGACGTCCTCCTTCGCGAAATCGCGGACGAATTGTTGCGAAATTTCGTGCACCGCCGCGCGATCGGCCGGGCCGAGGGTGTTCGTGCTCACGCTCCCGGGCGTCCAATGAAAGCGCTGGGAGGCCCAAAGCAGGAACGCCTCTCCCGCCGCGAAGTTCCTCGATTGGCGAAATACCACCCACCACCCTCCATACTGTAATCGCGTTTGCCCCCACATTTGCACCACGGCGTTTTCCTTTAGTAACGTTCGCATCTCGCCGTAGTTGTCCACAAACGCCACATCGGGAAAAGTCACCTCCGGTGGGAGGAGGTGCAAGGCCCGAATGTAATCGGTGAGGTCCAACTCTTCCAGGCGCAGATCAAAACTGGGGAAGTCGGCCTTGAACTCTCTCTCGAGGCCCTCCCACGAGTAGTCGTGGTAACGCTGGTACGAGGGGATAGTCGGCATGCCCCGAACGTACGTCCTGGGAACCCAGACGCGGAGCCGGCCGTGCTGTAAATTCGCTTCCGCCTCGGAAAGACTGCGGGGTCCCATTGGGGCCGGTGGCTGAGACTCCTCGTTCGCCGCACTCAACTCCTTGGTGGCTTGGGGTGTCGGGACCAGGGGGCCACCTCCAGAGCTTGCGCCACTGATTTGCTCGCTGGCCCTCCCCAGTTCCCTCGTGACCGTTTCTACCCCCGCAGGATGTCCATCGCACGGCACAAGCCAGTGGATCTCTTGCTGATATTTCAAGGTCGTCCCTTGGAGTTTCAACCGAATCGTGTCGAAGCCAGGATTGTCGTAGTTGTATCCAGGTTGCCTGAAGCGCTCGGCACAGGCTTCAGACCACCTCCACATTGCCCCATCCTGATTAATCGTTGCGGTGTAACCGGGGCCTACGAATTTCTCCGTGTAGCTGATCCACACTGTAAGCGTGGACGCGTTCCCCACGATGCGCAGTCTCATCGGGTGGGCCGAGTCCAGCGGATCCTCTTCCACCCACGTGCCCCGGAAGTCAGGGATGGTGGCGCTAGGCACCGTCTGGTCTGAGCTGGAAGCGGAATTCTGCGCGCGGAGCCCGGTAGAAACGAACCACAGCAAGACCAGAGCAACAGCACGCGCTTGGAGTGGAACGTGCCGGGTCATGCTTCACCTCCAGGAATTGTCTACCAAGTCATACGTGAGCGGAAGGACTACGTTACAATAAATCTGCGTAATCGGCGTGATGTGTGGACGGAAAGTCGCTTTACCGCGTATCTGGCCTTTGGTGCATCCTTGAGGACCGTGCCTGGAAGACGCGTGACCCAAAACCTAAGGCTTCCCCGCACCCAACTCTGCCGTCATTGAATTTCCAGATCCCCTTCCAGCCGCTGTTTGATTTGGTCCACCAGTTCATTCACATCCACAGGGCGCAGCAGGATCATTTCGAACCCGTGGCCGCGCAAGCCTTTTTCCACGATGTAAGTACGGCTGGCGATGATCCAGATGGGAACCTTGCGGGACCAGGCGGAGAGGGCATCCACATCGGCGGAAGGGTCATCACTGGCGGAAATATCAGCGATAAACAAATCCGGAAGGTTGGTGCCCGACTCGATCACCGCCAAAGCATCGGGAATGGTTTCGTAGGCTTCTACCTCAAAACCCTCTTCCAGCAGTTGCGCGCGCAGCAGAGCGCGGGCTTGCCAATCTTTTCCGGCGATGAGAATTTGACTCACCTTGAGCCTCCCGGGCAAGTTCCGCACCCTCGAAGGATTCGATTATCGCACAGGCAAAAGAAACAGTTGGGCCGGCCTGTCGTAGTAACTCAGGTCGTCCGCCGGTGGGAACACCGGCGCAATGGCAGACTATTACCTTTTGGTAAAGTATATGCATGAATAATGGATGACAAAGTGCAGGGAATCTCAGGTGTAGGAGTGTTTCTGGGTGAAATGACACCACTAGCCTTCCGTTCGAGCGTCGGGTTCCTGGAGCGTGGCCGATGCGTGGGTGAACGGAATAAAAAAGATGTTAAAAATATACGTTGGAAGCCGGAATGTGTATGAAAACAAAGAAAACGGGTGGCGAAATGTCTGCTTTTTTTGCACAATTATTGGGCAAATTGCAGGCTTCTCGCGTTATTTTGGCGAAACTGGGGCGAAACTGTGACGTTCTGCAATTGCCTTGGCTCACATTCATTCCGAATCGGAACGAATAGAGTATTATGCCCTCCTTCAAAATCCTCCGAGCCTCTCGCCGGACGGGTGGAGGTTACTTCGATGCGCGTTCTCCTGACAGGTTCCAGCGGTTTGATCGGTCATGCGCTGCTTTCCCTCTTGGCGGCCGACGGCCACAAGGTAGTCCGCCTCACGAGGTCACAGACCCCGGCGCGTGGCAGGGACATCTTGTGGGATCCCAGCGCGGGTACAATCCAGGCGGAGGACCTCGAAGATTTCGACGCGGTCGTGCACCTGGCCGGAGAGAGCATTGTCGGCCGATGGACGGCCGAGAAGAAGGCTCGCATCCTCGAGAGTCGCGTCCAGGGCACGCGGTTGCTCTGCGATTCCCTGGCGCATTTGCGGAAACGCCCCATCGTGCTCGTGTCTGCTTCCGCGATCGGTTACTACGGAAACCGTGGCGACGAAGTGCTAGACGAGAAAAGTTCTCCGGGCTCGCTGTTTCTTTCGGAGGTAACGAAGGCCTGGGAAGCCGCAACGGAACCCGCGGCCCGCAACGGCATTCGGGTGGTGAATCTGCGCATTGGCTTCGTCCTCAGCAAAGCGGGTGGCGGCCTGGCCGCGATGCTTTTGCCTTTCAAATTGGGTGTGGGCGGGCGTGTGGGGAACGGTCGTCAGTACCTGAGTTGGATCGCTATCGATGATGTCGTGGGAGCCATCTCGCACGTTATCCTTTCTGATGCCCTGCGCGGCCCCGTGAATGCTGTGGCGCCCTATCCCGTCACCAATCGGGAATTTACCAAAACCCTTGGCCGCGTCTTGTGGCGCCCCACGCTTTTCCCCCTGCCCGCCTTTGCGGCCCGCCGGGTATTCGGTGAAATGGCCGACAACCTGCTTCTGGCCAGCACGCGCGTGGAGCCGGCGCGGCTTCTGGCCACGGGCTATCAGTTTCGATTCCCTCACCTCGAGGCGGCGCTGCGCCACGTGCTCGACAAAAGTCCATAGGTTGCGACTTGGACCAGCAGCAGCCATCACCGCGCCACAGGGGGTTTCGCCATGCTTTCGGGGCTCCCCGGCGTGTATACTGAATAAATGCAGGGTCTGCTGCAGGGGAGCGGAGTTTCTAACCCATCATGAAAGTCAAGGTGCTGTTTTTCGGTATCACGCATGACCTGACGGGTTTCGCGCAGGAGCAAGTGGAGCTCCCCAAGGGTGAAAATCTGGAGGGGCTTCGACGCCGTTATGAGACTCGTTTCCCGCGTCTGCTGTCGGTAGGAGGCTCACTCCTCCTCGCGGTCAATCAGGAAATCGCCAAGGGCTCTACCCCCTTGCGCGACGGTGACGAGGTGGCGTTTATTCCCCCAGTGAGTGGCGGCGCGAGCGGCGACTTTTTTCGCATCACGCGCGGTCCGATCTCCGCCTCCGACCTCGCGAATCAGCTCCGCGCTCCGCATGATGGAGCGGTGGTGGTTTTCGAAGGGATAGTGCGAAATCATTCGCGCGGTCGCGCCACGCTCTACCTCGAATATGAGGCGTACGAGTCCATGGCGATTCGCAAAATGGAAGAGTTGGGGGCTGAGGCAAAGCAAAGGTTTGCGATCGATGCGATTGGCATGATTCACCGCCTCGGTCGCCTGGAGATCGGCGAGACCAGCGTGGCCATTATCGTTTCTGCCGAACATCGGCGTGCCGCGTTTGAAGCCTGCCAGTACGCCATCGACCGCCTCAAACAGATTGTGCCGATCTGGAAGAAAGAATACTTCGCCGATGGCGCCGTTTGGGCGGAAGGGGAAGGCCAATCGCACATTGTGGTGAAGGGAGACCCCTAAAGGTGTTCAAAGCCGAAGGACAAGTCAAAAGGCAAAAGTAAAGACCGTAAACAACCTGGAGTTTGTACTTCGGCTTTGCCTTTTGCCTTTTGATTTGTTCTTCACTTTAGGTGATGGGAAATCATGGCGGATCATCTCAGCGCGGCGGTAGAAATCTCGCGGGAAGCGGGAGCTCTTCTCGCCGAACTGTTTACGCAGCCTCTGGAAATCAGCTACAAACGCCGGTCGGACCTGGTTACGGTGGCGGATCGCCGTTCCGAAGCCCTAATCGTCGGGCGTTTACGTGAGCGCTTTCCCGATCACGCTATCGTGGCCGAAGAAGGGGGCAACCATCGTTCTTCCTCCGACTATTGTTGGTATGTCGATCCCCTGGATGGAACGACGAATTACGCGCACGGCTTTCCCGTGTACTGTGTCACTCTCGGCCTCGCTTATCGCGGCGAAGTAATCGCGGGTGCAGTTTACGATCCCACGCACAACGACATGTACACGGCCGAACGCGGCGCCGGCGCGTATCTGAACAACCAGCGCTTGCACGTTTCCCCCATTGAGAACCTGAGCGAGAGCCTGGTGGCCACGGGTTTTCCCCCTTTCGCGACAAATCACGACTTGAATATTCAGTTCTATTTCCGCTTCACGGAGCTTTCCCACGGCATCCGGCGCGCAGGCTCGGCGGCGCTCGACCTCTGTTGCGTTGCGGCGGGCCGCTTCGATGGCTTCTGGGAGCTGAAGCTCAATCCCTGGGACAAAGCCGCGGGCACGCTGCTGGTTACGGAGGCGGGCGGACGAGTGACCGATGTGCAGGGAGGAGCCTTCAACTTGCTTGGCGACGATGTGTTTGCCTCCAATGGCCTGGTGCACGGTCAGATGCTGGAAGTTTTCGCCGCAGTTTTGGCCCAGCGCGCCACGTAGCGGGCGCGGTGGAGCGCAAACGAGGTTAGTGTTTACCAGGAAGCTTCGGCTTGGAGGCCTCTTCCTTTTGCTTGATCGCCTTGATCGCCATGCTCCGGATCACCTCCGGAACATTCCGGTTGAGAGAAAGCCCTTTCAGGTCCCGGTCGTTCATCCGGGCAACCAGAGGCATAGTGACGTCGATGGGGGCGCGGGGATTATTGATGAGGGCTCTCATCACCACGTAGGTTTTCATGAACTTGCGGTTCGCGGCGATCAGGCGCAGCACTTCCTCGGAAACATTCTTGGCGGCGGCATAGCTCTCGGCTTCCGTGTCGGAAATCTTGGGTGACTGCAACACCGCGCGCGATATGATTTTATTTGAGTCGCGAATCAGGAGCGAACGTGTTTCCAGGTTGCCGGTCAGCGCTGCCTTGATCTTTTCCACGACGGACATACGATTGATCTTTTCGATTAAGGTTTCCCGGTCTTTCTGAGTCAGATCATCGTCACGCTTGGTGACTTCGGGGGGAGCCTCGACCTGCGCGCCCGTCACGTTCTCAATTTTCTCACCTGCCGCCAACTTGGCCAGAATTTCGACCGCCGCTTCTTCGGCAGCGGGCTTAGGGGCAGGCTCAGGCTTGCTGGTGGATTCTTTCGCGGCCTCCTGTGGGGGAGGCTGAGGGAGGGGTTTCGGCTGAGGCGGGCTGGGCGGTCCGTCCGCTGTTTCCACGACTACGGATTTGGGGGCGGGCGGGGGTTGCAGCAAATTGTGGGATTCGGCCGGAAGACTGGGGTTCCAGAGGAGTATTTCCCTCAGTTCTTCGCGCTCCGCGAGGAGTCGCTCCGCCGCGAAGCGGAGCACATCGGGCGCCGTCTGCGGGCTGGCCATAACCCGGCGGACCTCGGCCTGATCCCATCCCCACAACGTTTCGAGCGCCTTCTCGCGCAGGTCCGCTTCCGGGGCGGCCGCGAGCAACGTCAGGATCTCGATTTTATCTTCCACCGGCAAAGGCAGAGTCCCCTCTGCACCCTTGCGACGGACCACCTCGGGCGCCTTGCCGGAGCGGATTAAATCCACCAAGCGTTCGCTCATGGTAGGACCTCACGGCGCGGAGTTTTTCAGATCCTCACGGGTCAGATGGACGGACTTCACATCGCCGCGCCGGCCCAAAGGTTTCAGCGTCTCGCCGTTCAATGTGAGAATAACGGCTTGCGCGTTGCCCGTTGTCACATCGAAAGACTTGTGCGCCTTCACGGTTTCCACTTCGTTGGGATTCATCATGCGCTGGAGCACCGTCTTCCCGTCCGCATCCACGGCGACCCAGGCGCGGTCCGTCGCCGCCACTTGCAGCACCAAGTCAGTATCGGCAGGGAGTTTCGTTCCAGGCTGATTTCCCGTTTGCGGGCTGGACTGCGCCGCAGGGCTTGCACCTGCTACCGGTCCCCCCGGGGGATTGGAGGTGGCGCCCGTGGCCGTGGGCGTGCTGGGGGCCGCTCCTGGCATCACCCCGCCCGCAGCAGGATTCCCGCCGGGGACCGCCGTGGCCTCGCCGGAGCTTGTAGGGGCGGGTACGGTCGGAGGGGCTGCCGGCTTGGGCGTCAGAACCGGCGCGGGCGGGGGCGGCGCCGGAGCTTCTGCGGCGCGAGGCGAGTAGCGGAAAAGCACATAGCCGACCGCCAGCAGAACCAATGCGACCAGCGTGGCGATCAGCGGAGTGCGGGCCGTCGGCCGCCCGGAGTCGGATTTGCCCGCCGCCATCCGATGCAAGTCAAAATCCGCCTGGGGCTGAGCGGCAAGCTGGTATTCGGCCACCACGCGCTCCTCGTCCAAACCCAGATAGCGCGCGTAGCTGCGGATGAAACTGCGGGAAAAAATCCCCCCGGGAAGTTTGGAGAAATCTTCCCGTTCGATGGCCTCGAGAAAGCGCAAGCTGATCTTCGTAGCGGAAGAAATTTCTTCCAGGCTTACGCCTCGCATTTCTCGCTCGCGCCGAAGATTCTCACCGAAGGCGGGCATAGGGGGGCCTTCTTCGCTCCTTACACATCAAGCCTCTTTCATCATATTTTCCCGCGCATAACAGTGTCAAATGCTTTAACAGGACACCCCCCTGGCTTCCCCCCTTGGGGCGGCTCCCTGACAAAAAGGTTGAAAAGCCTGGCTCAATGGTTTAAAAGGTTTACACGCACATATGTCCGGTGTTAGTTTGGAAAAGTGATGGGCTCAGAAGAAGAAATTGGTGAACTGAAACGTCAGGTCGAACGCCTCTCCCTCTTTCACGAAGTGGGGAAGGCGCTTTTCTCTACGCTCGACTTGCAGAAAATTCTTCAGACCATCATGGAAAAGATCAGCGATCTGCTCCAGCCGGATACCTGGTCGCTGCTCATGCTGGATGAGAACACGCAGGAGCTGTATTTCGAGATTGCCATCGGCGCCGGCGCGGAAAAGCTCCGGGATGTTCGCTTGAAGCTCGGTGAGGGAGTGGCGGGGTGGGTGGCCCAGACCGGCGAGCCCCTTCTGGTTGAAAACACCTCCGATGATCCGCGCTTCACGCCCAAGGTGGATGAATTGACGCATACGGAGACGCGCTCGATCGTCTGCGTACCCATCAAAGCGCATGATCACGTGCTGGGGGTCATCGAACTCGTCAACGCCCTCGGCAAACCCAGCTTCGGCGCGGAAGATATACCCATCCTCAAAAGCCTGGCGGACTATGCCGCCATCGCGCTGGAAAACGCCCGTTACGTGCAGCGCATCCACGAGCTCACCATCACCGATGACTGCACCGCGCTTTACAACGCCCGGCATCTCAACTTTGTCCTCGACACGGAAATCTACCGCTCCAATCGTTACGGCTACGAATTTTCCGTCATTTTCATTGACCTCGATCATTTCAAACAGGTCAACGATGTCCACGGACACCTGGTGGGCTCCAAACTTCTCTGGATGATCGGCGACGGCATTAAAGCCCACCTGCGCTTGATCGACTACGCTTTCCGGTACGGCGGCGACGAGTTTGTGATTCTGCTTCCCCAGACCTCCAAGGAAAATGCCTTGATGGTTGTGCGCCGCATCCGCGAGCTGCTGATCAATCGCGTCTTCTTCACGGAAGAGAAAATGAATATCAAGGTCACCGCCAGCTTTGGGATCGCCTCCTTCCCCGTGGATGGTCGCACCCGCAAGGAGCTCCTGCGCCAAGCGGATGAAGCCATGTACCTCGTCAAGAACACCACCCGCAATAACATCGCGCTCGCCGGCCAGGGCATCGCTGGCTGAGCGGGTTGCGCGGCCCTTCCTCTTCGGGCGCGCCACTTCCCCCTGCGCGGCTGATACCTACTTACGCCGCGGCCATCGCGGCTACCTTCAGCAATCCTTCCATTGACCTTTGGGTGGTTTGGAGGTGTGACATTCCGGGGGCATGGTACTCGCATTCCAGCGACATTGTCCCTGTGTAGTGGTCACGGCGTAGGGCGCGGAGCTGGCCCACCAAGTCGATGCTGCCCTGGTCAGCGAAGGCATTCTGGCATTGCTTTCCAGGGGCCTCGCAAGCCACCCCTTTCAAATGCATGTGCCAGATGCGGGCCTTCGGCAAAACATCATATCCCGAGGGAAAGGAAGCCTCACCGCCGAACCAAGGATTGCCTACATCCCAGTTCGCGCCGACGTTGGGAGCCGTGACGTTGGCAAGGAGCCGCGCCAACTCGTGTCCGGTTCTCACATTGCACGAACCTTCATCCTCGATGGCCAAGCGCACGCCCGCGCCGCGCGCCACGGCTGCCGCCTTTTCGAGTTCTTCCGCCACCCGCCCGGCAATCTTCTCAGGCTCCGCGACGCGCCAAAAGGTGAAGCCCCGCAGCGTCTCGGTGCCCCAGGCATGGGCGCGTTCGGCGGCGCGCTTCAGCAAATCCATCTGTTCGGAATAAGGGTAGGCATCCTTCGGATTGCCCATCGGCAACGTACCAGGCAGGGCGCATTTGTAGAGCGCCGTGCTGACCACCGAAACGCGAAATCCATAACCATCCAGCAAGTCGCGTATCCGGCGCACCTCTTCCGGACTTGCTTCCGTATTGTAAACGTGCCCCCAAATGTGGCGAATCTCAACCCACTCGAGGCCATACCCTTTCATCAGCTTAAGCGCCTCTTCAAAGTCATCCGAGAAGCCGTCGGAAATGGCGCCCAGCTTGAAGATGCGCAGTGCCGCGGCAGTCTCCGTGACGCCGCGCATCCGGGCGGGAAAAAGGGCCGCGGTCGAGGCGGCCAAAAGATTTTTCAGGAAATTGCGCCGAGCCAGTTGAGACATGTTGAATCCCCCATCAGTAAGATTCTTGGGGGGAAATATAACGCACAATCTTTCCAAGCGCGGCATGAAAATTAGCGTGGTGCGCGGCTCACCCCAAGCCCGGCTTGACAGGTATAAGGTTTTCCGCGACGATTGCCCTTCTACCCGCGGGCAAATTCCTCCAGGAGGTTCAGCATGAGGGTGCACAAATGGAGCACGAACCTTGTTCTTTTGGCACTGGGAGCGGCACTTCTGCTTCCGAGTTTTTCCGGCTACGCGGTGACCCTAAAGCCGCTGGTGGCGGGACGTCGCGGCGTCGTGGCTGCGGGCCATCCCCTGGTAGCAGAGGCAGGGCTGCGCATCTTGGAAAAAGGCGGGAACGCGGTTGACGCCGGTGTCGCTTCGGTTTTCGCCGCGTCCGTAGTGGAAATGATGAGCTTCGGCGCGGGAGGCGAGTGCCCGATCTTAATTAAGCTGAAGAACAGCCCGGTAGTGGCCATCAACGGCGACGGCATCGCTCCGGAACTGGCGACGGTGGCATTCTACGAACACCTGCGGCGCGACGATCCTCGCGCGGTGCAGGAGGGCACCTATGCCGGATTCCAGGGCGGCATCATCCCTTCCTTCGGTCCGCTGAGCGCGATTGTGCCGGGCGCTATGGATTCCCTTCTGCTGGCCTTGGAGAAGTACGGAACAAAAAGCCTGGCGGAGGTCATCCAGCCGGCCATTGAGCTCGCCCAGGGGTTTCCCATCAATGCCAGCCTGGAACATGCGCTGGCGCGCGGCGAGCTCCTTGCCGAGAAATGGCCGGCCACGTCGAAGGTTTATATGCCCGGGGGGCGGCTGCCGAAAGAGGGCGAAATTTTCGTGCAGGCCGACTTGGCACGCACGTTTCAAACCTTGGCCGCCGTGGAAAAGCAAAACGCCGGACGGGGGCGGACCGCGGCCATCGAAGCCGTGCGCAATTACTTCTACCGCGGACCTCTTGCCCAGCGCATCAGCGATTTCTGCAAAGAGGCGGGGTGCCTGCTGCGGGAAGAGGATTTCGCCGCTTTCCATGCGCGCGTAGAAGAACCTCTTAAGGTGACTTATCGCGGAGTGGAGGTTTACAAGTGCGGTTTCTGGACGCAGGGCCCGGTTTTCCTTGAAAACCTCAACCTGCTCGAGGGGTTCGATCTGAAAGCCCTGAAGCACAATTCCGCCGACTACGTCCACACCGTGGTGGAAGCGGAAAAGTTGGGGTATGCCGACCGTGATGCATATTATGGGGACCCGGATTTCACCCCCATGCCCGCCGCTCTCCTCTCCAAGGAGTACGCGAATATCCGGCGGCCGCTGATCAGCCCGCATCAGGCTTCCGCACAGCACATCCCCGGCGACCCTATCCACATGGCGGCGCGGGCGCCGGAGGATTTTGCCCGCGCGCGCTTCCAGCATCGCAACAGTGAGCACCAGGACACCACTTGCGTCAATGTGATCGATCACGACGGAAACCTATTTTCTGCCACGCCGAGCGCCGCGTGGATTCCTGCTGTTATCGCCGGCGACACGGGAATTCCTCTCTCCGAGCGGGCGCAGGCATTTGTCCTAACGCCGGGGCATCCCAACCAAATCGCCCCGCACAAGCGGCCCCGCATCACCCTGACGCCCTCGCTAGCGCTGCGCGACGGCCAGCCCTGGCTGGTCTTTTCCACTCCCGGCGGCGACAGCCAGGACCAGACCCTGTTACAGATATTCCTGAACGTGGTTGAGTTCGGAATGAATCCGCAGGAGGCGGTGGAAGCGCCGCGCTTCAACTCCGATGCAATGTACAGCACCTTTGACGCTCATGGCGACCAGCCGCTGACGCTGGACATCGAAAAACGCTTCGAATCAGCGGTGCTCGACGAGCTTCGCGCGCGCGGCCACAAGCTGAAGGTGGGAGGAGATTGGAGCAATCCCACCGCGCCCACCATGGTGGAATACAATTCCACCACGCACGTTATCTCGGCGGGCGCCGATGTGCGCGGACATCGTTATGCTTTGGCGTGGTGAGAAAGGCAGGATCTAGGATTTAGGATTCAGGATTTAGTCCGATAGCTTTTGTTACCTTTTCGCGCTTTCATAACACCCCAGCACGCGCAAGAAGTTGGTCACCTCGCTCAGGTGAGCCAGAGCCTTTTCGCAACGGTCCTGCTTCACGTTCCCGATGAAATCGAGATAGAAGAAGTACTCCCACGGGCGGCCGCGCAAGGGCCGTGATTCCATTTTGGTCAAATCAATGTCGCGCAGGGCGAAAACGCTCAGGCACTTGTAGAGGGCTCCCGGCAGGTTGCGGGTGGAAAACACGATGGAGACTTTGTTGGCCTTGCGGCTGACGCGTGCAGTCTTGGAGAGCAGAAGGAAGCGGGTGTAATTTTCGCGGTGATCCTCCAGATGCGCTGCCAGGATACGGGCGTGGTAGACTTCCGCAGCAATGCGGCTGGCGATGGCCGCCGCGCCGGGTGGGCGGCGCTCCGCCAGCATTTTGACGGACCCCGCCGTGTCGTAGAAAGGGATTCGTTCCACCTGCGGGTTCTTGGCGAAGAAGTTGCCGCACTGGGCCAGCGCCACGGGATGGGAATAGACTTGGCGCACATCCTGGCGCTTTGTGCCCGCAAGCGCAATGAGATGGTGGACAATGCGCAAGCTCACCTCGCCCACAATGTGCAGGTGGTTAGCCAGCAACAGGTCGAAGTTCTCGTAGACGGACCCAGCCAGGGTGTTCTCAATCGGAACCAGGCAGTAATTCGCGCGCCCGCGGGTGACGCTTTCAAAGGTTGCCGCAAAAGTCTCGCAAGGCAGCACGCGAATCCGCCGCCCCAGGAGCTTGTACGCGGCTTCCTCACTAAACGAGCCCCTTTCACCTTGGAAAGCGATTAATGATGTGGCCATGAATGCGGTTTTCTCCCCGTGTGAAGATGAAGGGAGGATGCTACCACGCGTGAGCAGAGCCGACAACCTTATCCCGCGCGCGTACGCGTGTCATCACCTGCACCCAGCCCCTGCCACCTGATACCTGGCACCTGCTTTTAGGTATGTTTGGCCACGTAGAGGAGCACGCCGAAGATCACGATGGGGATCAACGCCAGCATGATGTAAAAGAGGATTCGCCGGATGAGGGGTGAACGCCGTTCTTTCCAGTCGCGGAGTTCCGGGCGGTCGGCGACCCCTACTTCATCCTGGTGCTGGAGGTCGTGGGCAAATTCCGCGGCGTTCTGATAGCGCTTGGCCGGATCGCGTTCCAGGGCGCGGTAAATGATTTCCTGAAGTTGCGGGCTGACTGCCGGGTCGACCTCGCGCGGGGGAATGGGGTTATTGAGCAAGCGGTCGTTCATGATGGCGAAGGGATTCGGCCCCTGGAACGGCATCTTGCCGGTCAGCATTTCGTAGAGCATTACACCCAAAGCGTAAAGGTCGCTGCGCCCATCTCCGCGTTTTCCTTTGACCTGTTCGGGAGAAATATAATCGGGCGTGCCCATGGTGTTGCTGAGCTTGGCAAACGTGATGCGCCGGGCGCCGGCATTGGCGGCAATGCCAAAGTCGATCAATTTAATGTTGTCGTCGGCGTCGATCATGACGTTCTCAGGCTTCAGATCGCGGTGCACGACGCCGTGGCTGTGGATGTAACCCAACGCGTCGAGGATACGCAGGGCGATTTTCACGGCGCGTTCGGCAGGAAACTTTCGCTGCTCGCTCATCATGCGGCGCAGCAACTGCCCTTCCACCCACTCCATCACCATGTAAACGCGTTTGCGATCTTCGTCCACGAACACCTTCATAACCCCGGGGTGGTCGAGCCTGGCGCCGATATCCGATTCGCGATGGAAGCGCTCAAAAAAGATGGGATCGCACTCCATCTCGGGGTGCGGGATCTTGATGGCTACCGGGCGTCCCGTGCGGGTGTCGATCCCCCGGTAAATGGAGGCCATGCCGCTGCGGGCTACGAGCTGTTCAACCTGGTATTGATCGAGTTGATCACCGGCGTGGACAGGATTCATGAAGGAAATAGTGAATAGTGAGTTGTGAATAGTAAATATTAATGCGCGACTTCGTGAACTCCAGAGATGCGCGAGTGCGTTTTACAATTTACTATCCACTACTATTCCGCCCGTCGAACTGCCTTCTGCTGAGTGCTTACTGCCTACTTCAGTCGATCTGATCGGCTTAACGCAGCTTGTAAGGCCTCCCGCGGTACATTCCCACGCGTTCGACGCCCTTGATGCGAACTACCTGAACGGTGATATTATCGCCGCCATCCCGTTCATTAGCAAGCGCCACCAAGCGCTGTGCGGCCTCCCGCAAATCCCGATTCTGGGTGACAATGCGAGCCATATCGGCTGCTTCCACGGTGCCGTGTAATCCATCGCAGCAAAGCAACAAAACATCACCCGGAACCACTTGCGTCTGATGGATATCGACATTCACGAAAAGGTCGTTTCCCAGCGAGCGCAGCAGCAAATGGCGGTTGGACGATCGGGAGGACTCGCCCGCGGAGATCAGCCCCATGCGTAAGTGCTCATTCGCCACGGTGTGATCGCGGGTGAGCAGCGTGGCACGGCCTCGCCGGATCAGGTAGCAGCGCGAATCACCCACGTGCGCAATGACGGCGCGGTCGTGACGCAATGCGCAGGCGACCAAGGTGGTGGCCATCCGCACCCCACCCGGCCCGGCGGCGTGGCCCGCTTCGTAAACGCGCAGGTTAGCCTTCTCCGCCAGCCGCGGCAAGAGGGTAGTGTGGGGTTCGCCGGCGCGGGATTCCCGGAATCCCTCCAGCAAGCATTCCACGGCGATGCGGGAAGCAACCTCGCCCCGCGCATGTCCCCCCACCCCATCCGCCAGCACGAACAACCAACCATGCGAGCGCGCTTGCGCCGGATTGGCCGGAGCCACGTGGCCGTGCGAGTCCTCGTTCTGTTCCCGGACCTTTCCGACGTCGGTATGTTCGCTAAAATCTAGGTCCAACATGGAAGCCTGAGCGGCGCGCTCTCCTGGAGTTAAGGATGCCTGACCCATCGAAAAAATTCCTGAAGTGTTCTCAATCATAACACCTCCTAAAGGGGCAATGGCCGCTTGCTTAGGACGATTCCAAGCGCCGGGTCTTCCGGAGGGGTGCCATCGGCAGAGAGTTGAACATCGACGGCAATTCCCTCCGCGCCCTCTCGCAGGGCCAAATCGAAGAAGGGAGGAGTGTTCTCGGCGCTTCCGCCTCTGGCCTCCATTGGCTGATTTTAGGGGGAGGCCAGATGAGTGCTTCCGCCCGGTGCTCGCGGACGTGGTTCGAGGAACTTGAAGGAACGGCCATGTGGGGTCATCGCAGGTGCTGGCGCTTGCAGCAAGGCAGCTTCTATAAAACTTCTCGAATTGGCCTGAGGTATGCGAGTATTGCACTGCGGCGGCTGCCTGCCCAGCCGCCGCAGCATCCTTTCCAACGAAGCATCCTTCCCGCGCCCCCTTATTGGTAGGTTCTATGCAATCTCTGAAAATTCCGCCTTGCTTTCAACGAACGTCGTTCGCTTCTTTTTCTTGCTCGAAGTGACGAAGTAGATTCCCCCAAAGATGCCCCAGACCAGCGCGACGCCCAAGGCCAGCAACGGTTCCATCTTGGTGCCATAACCCATGAATGGCCCAATCAGATAAAACGCCATGCAGGCTAAGTTGGCCAGGACGCCGAACACTGGTACCGCCAGGTGGCGTATGAACTTGAATTTGGGGTGATTGTGGTATGCCACAATACAGGTGACGCAGCTCATGCCATAAAGCAGGAAGGTGCCGAAATTCGAGGCCAGGGTGATGAACAGAAGCGAATTGGGCAGGGCCGCCAATTTATCGTGGCTCAGGTACCCGAAGCTGGACCAGAAACCTTGCGGTAATGCCTGGATCGCGGCGTCAGTAGGAGCGGAGGCGTCGCCGAATACCATGAGAAGGGAAATGCAACCCACCACCGCCGAAATCACTGCCAAAGTCCAGATGGCGCGATGAGGCGTCAATTTCTCTCCGTGCAACAAGCCGAAGTGCTCCGGCACCTCCTCATCTTTCCCCATAGCATAAGTGACCCGCGCCCCGGTGTTGATGCAGGCGAGCGTGGTGCCAATCAGGGCCAGGAACACCGTAGCCGCCTCGCACAACATGAAGATTCGACCCCGGCCAGGGCCGAAGAGGGCGTCGCCCACCGTCACCATCATGTCGCCGATGGGCGCGGCGGAGCTCACGGCATTTTGCATGGTATACCCGCTATTGAGGAAATAATTGGCGCAAAAGTATTCCACCAAGTAGCAGAATGCTCCCTGAACCAACAGGGAGGTAATCACCGCAATTGGGATGTGACGTTTAGGATCCCTGGCCTCTCCGCCCAGGGAGGTACACGATTCAAATCCCACCAGAATCAGTATCGCGACCGTAGCTTGGACAAACACCCAGCCCCAATTGTGGGGTTTGACGACTGACGAGGCGCTGCCGTGGGCCAGAAAATTTCCGCTCGAGTCATTCGTGGTGTAATCGATGTGATAGGGGACGGGCTTGCCGGAGGCGTCGAGCTTGGGCGTCGGCACTCCCGCCGAGTCGCGCACGATGGTGTCCGTAGTCTGTCCATTCGCCGTCGTCTTCGTGGTGGCGAACTCATAGTTGTAAGCCTCGCCGGAAGTGGAATCAAACTGCCAGGCAACGCTCCCCGGCGGATGGTTCATGCGGTAGCTCAGGGCCATCACCGAGAACACCAGCAGCGCGCTGATCTGGATGATGTTGATGCCGATGCTGACCGCCGTTGAGCCCACCACGCCACGGTAGGCGATGTAGGACACCGCAAATGAAAACACGACGGCGACCAACATCATGAACGCCGGGCCCGGATTCGAGGCGTTCATGAAACTCGGCCAAAGGGTGCCCACCACGTAGCCGACAAAGATTCCGGTGACCGCCACCATGACGCCTGGATAAATCCAGTAGTAAAGGTGGGAAGCCCAGCCGATGATGAACTTCGAAACACGGGCATAGGGCCATGCTTTGTCGTGGTTGAGGAAGGCCTGTTCGGCAAAGAAATACGAGCTCCCCGGACCCGGATACAACTTCGCGAGCTCGGCGTAGGAAACCGCGGTGGCCAGGCACAAGAGCAGGGCCACGAAGATGCCGAGCCACATGGCCGGCGCGGTCGCGCCCTCGGTTGCCTGGGGGAGGAAAGTCAGCCAAAGAAAAGCTCCGGGCGCGATCAGCGCCATGGCATTCATCGTCAATCCCGTCAAACCCAGTGTGGGTTTCATCTTAGGTGCGGTAGTCTCCGCCATCTAGATCCTCCTTAGTTTTTGGTTATCTGGAAAGTCTTGGTCTTCCGGACGTCGAGCGATCGAGAAAATCTTTTGATCGAAAATAATTTCGATGATGCCTGTCCTCTTGCTTCACCCGCCGCGACAACCCCCTGAGACTTCCTCGGCGGGTCGGGAAATCCTCAATGTGTGTGTAATAGCCGCGCGCTTGGTGACCCGAACATTCACCTTATGCAATCGCTCCTGGTGAGGTCAAAGTAATTGATTTTGTGGCGACCATAAAAATAGCTTGGCCAAAGAATAACTGTTGGAACGATAAAGAATTCTTCTCCCCGTCTTTATCCCCCTGCACTTTGCGGAATGCCGAACAGCGGTGGAAAGCCCCGGAAGTCCATGAAACATAAAGCTCATCACGCAGCATGGCGGCAACCGCGGATCGCTTCGCCAAGAAGACACCACTGAGCAAAACGGCAGTGAGATGGTGGAGGCACGGCAATAAATATTAGGAGCAATAAAAATAATCAATTGGACGGGCCTCTGGCCGGACACTAGGCTTCCCGTTTGCCCCACATTTATTCTGATAAACTTGAGGGGGTGGAAGAATGAAAATTACCGGACTCCTCTTGATGCCGGCGGGCTGGTTCATTGTATTGGCGGCTTTGGTGCTGCTCCGAGCGGTGCTGGCGCAGAATTTGTTTGTCGCGGCTGGCATGGGAGTGGAAATTCTTGGACTCGTTCTTTTCACGCGCGCGCATCTTGTGGCCAAAAGGGGGAATGAGTGAGTCCCCAGTCGCCTCCGGCGATGTCCGAAGTTTCCCAGGCCCTTTGTATCCTTTTTATCCTTCTCATCCCTCTCGCCCTGGCAGGACTCGCCCTGATTAATACCGGCCTCAGCCGATTGCGCAGTGCGGCGCACTCCATGATGGCGGCGTTGTGCGTGGTGGCAGTTGCGGCCGCCGCTTACTTTATTACCGGTTTCGCCTGGCAGGGTTATCCCGGTCTCGCTTCCCATACCCTGAGCATTTTTGGAAAGGAATGGAGCTGGCTGGGAGCAGGACATTTCTTTTTACGCGGTGTCCCCTTGGACGGCTCCCCCGCCTCGCTCGCGGCGCTGTCGCAATTGTTGAGCGTGGGACTGGCGGCGCTGATTCCTCTGGGCGCCGCCGCGGAGCGCTGGCGTTTACGCGCCTGCTGCCTTTCCACCGCACTTCTTGCCGGCGTCACCTATCCACTGTTTGCCCATTGGGTTTGGGGAGGAGGCTGGCTGGCTCGCCTCGGCGCAAACTACGGTCTTGGCCAGGGCTTTCTGGACGCAGGAGGCAGCTCCACCATTCAAGCGGTGGGGGGACTGACGGCCCTGAGCCTGGTGTGGTTGCTCGGCCCCCGCCGGGGCAAGTACAACCTGGAAGGCATGCCCGCCGCACTGCCGGGCCATAACACCGTATTGGTGCTTTTCGGTTGCCTTCTCGCTCTGGTGGGTTGGATGGGATTGAACTCCGCCGGTTCGCTTCTCTTTGCGGGCGTGCCGCCGGGGCGAACCGTCCTGGTGGCGGTCAATACTCTGCTGTCGGCTGCCGGGGCGGTGCTGGCGGCTGCCGCAACTACCCGTTACAGCTTTGGCAAGCCCGACGCCTCGCTCAGTGCCAATGGCTGGGTATGCGGATTAGTAGCTTCCAGCGCCGGGTGCGCGTTTATTCCGCCGGCCGCGGCACTCTTGATCGGACTCGTCGCGGGCGCGCTGGTGACCTATACCGTAGCCTGGATGGAAGTACATCTGGCGTTGGATGATCCCGCCGGAGCCGTGTCCGTTCACGCCCTCGGGGGGATCTGGGGAATCCTGGCGGTAGGCCTTTTCTCGCGCGCGGCGGCGGTTGGCGCCAGCGCGGCCAATCCTGGCATGATGCAAAGCGGGCAGATGCTTGCGCAAGTCGTGGGCGTGGCCACGCTGCTGGGTTTCGTCCTACCTTTCACTTACTCTCTCAACTGGTTACTCAATCGCTTTTTCCCGCAGCGCATTCCTCCGGAGGAAGAGCGCCAAGGCGCCGACCTCTATGAACTGGGCGCCGGGGCCTATCCGGAATTCATGACCCACACCGACGAATTTTCGCAGTGGTAAACCTCCCCTAAGAATCTGGGGCATTAAGGTGAAACCCAGTCAACTCCCCTGTGCCGGCTTGCATCGAAAAAACCTAGGGGGTGGGGGATGCGCTGGGCCGGTGCTCTTATCACGATCGCGGTTCTGCCTTCCGTTCTGATCGCGCAAGCTTCCTCACCGAACAACCCGCTGTCTCAAGTCAAGCCCGACGACATGTGCACCGTGGAAGGAGTTGTCGTCAACGGGGTCACGGGCGATCCCATAAAAAACATCGCAGTCACGCTTCAGCCTTTGGGTAAGGGCGGGCAGGGATCGAATACGCTCACCGACGTTTCCGGGCGGTTCGCGTTTCAAAGCCTCGCTCCCGGTCGTTACCTGGTCCAGGCTGCAGGTCTGGGACCCAAATGGATATATGCGGGATCAGGTCCAGCAGGAAGCCACCGAGTCCTCGCCCTCGACCCCGGCCGGCACGTGCGCGACATCATCTTCCGTCTGCAGCCCGGAGGCGTGATCACCGGCACCGTGTATGACGAGGACAGCCAACCGGTGGTGGGAGCGCAGGTGCAGGCTTTTCCTGCGGGGCATGGCAACCGCTCGGGCATTTCGGCTGCCGGGCAGACCAATGACTTGGGCGGTTATCGTCTTTTTGGAATACCCGCGGGAAAGTACTACGTGGTGGCGACGGGAAGCCCGGCCTTCGGTTTCCGGGCGCCGACGCATGAGGTTTACCTGCCCACCCTCTACCCTGGGACCTCGGATGCGGGGCAAGCACTCCCGGTGGAAGTACGCGCGGGAGACGAGCAGCGCGGGATCGACCTGAATCTCATCCTGACGCGGGGCGCATCGGTGCGCGGCCGGGTCATCATGCCCGCGGCAGCCAAGTCCTTCGGCGCTTACGTGCAGTTGTTGCCACGCGACGCTCCGCCGGACCTTCCCCAGCCCTTCACCCAGTATGGAGCAGGATCCCAGGGCGGAAAGGGCGACTTCGAAATTCACGGAGTACCGCCCGGCGCCTATAACCTTTCCGCGAACTGGAGCGATGGAAAAGGCTTTTTCCACGGTCAGGTGCCGGTGGACGTGGGAAACGAGGATTTGGAAGGGGTCACGGTCACCCTCTTGCCCGGGTTCACCCTGCAAGGGCGGGTAAACGCTGACCCGGGAATGCCCCTCAACTTCACGCAACTGAACATCTATCTGGAACCGGCGGGCGCGGCCGGCATGGGGGTAGGTGGAGCGAAAATCAGCCCCGACGGCGCCTTTGTGTTTGAGAATGTTTTTGAAGGCGACTACCGTCTGCACGTTGCGGGTTTTCCGGAAGAGTTCTACCTGAAGTCAGCGAAGTGGGGCGGCGCCGACGCGCTCGCCTCGAGCTTTAATGTCGGCCGCGAACAGTCAGGGGGAACACTGGTGATCGACCTGGCGCTCGACGGCGGGCGTGTGGACGGCACGGTGATTCATGATAAACAGCCGGTTCCAGGAGCCTTCGTGGCTTTAGTCCCGGACCCCCCCAACCGCAGTCGAGAGAATCTTTACAGCCAAACTTCCGCCGACCTATTGGGGCGCTTTTCCTTAATCGGTCTCCCCCCGGGTGATTTCAAACTCTTCGCCTGGGAACCGGGTGAAAGCGTGCCCTATCGCGATCCCGACTTCATCAAGAACTACGACAATCGCGGCGCGCACGTCCATATCGAAGCAATGAAGCAGCAATCCGTGCAATTAGAATTGACTCCCGCCGAGGAAGAGCCGCAGTGAAGCGGCTTCAATGGACACTCGTCACTGTTACTTGTCATCGTTCGGTTTTGACCCGATCATGATTCTGACCCGATCATGACCCAATGGGGATTTCATTTCGGGCCGATCACGGGGCGATCGGAAGTCGCCCATTGGGGCCCAGAAAAAGGGAGCACAGATTCGCAGTTCCGTCGCGGCCTCAGTTTGATGGCAGAGGATCGAAGAGCAGTTCGGTAGTGATGGTGATCGCTTTGTATAGGCTGAGGTAGACGGGGCACTTTTCCGCGAAGAAGCCGTGGACCTTGAACGCTGTTTCGCGGTGTCGATCTTCCGCCCGGAGCCTCAGCCTGACGTGAATGCGCCGGATCACCAGGACGCTGCCTTCCAATTCCACTTCACCCAGGGCTTCGGACACCAGCCGTTCATTGGACGCGGAAATTTGGCGCGCCTCCAGCGCACCCCCGAAGGTTCCGGTAAGTCACCCGGCGGTGGCGGCGACGATGTAATCGAGCGTTGTGGCGTGTTCCTCGAACGTGTTCGGCGGGACCTTGTAGTGCTCGGCCACAGCGCCGTGCACGCCGAAAATGACCGGCTCGCTCTCGGCGGGCAAATAGGCGCGGCGAACGGGACCCTTGACCCGCTCGATGCGCACTTCCGATCGATACACTACTTCCCCCATAACTCACCTCCGAAAAATCTATTCTACGCCACACCTCTCAGCCACGTACGGAAAGCTCCACCTCGTCTGTAATCAGGTCAGTGGGCCATTTTGGATTTTCGATTTTGGATTTTCGATTGAGACAGTCAAGAATCAGTAATCTTGCTTGTCACTCGGCCTTCGAGGATGCGGCAAGACGAGTGCGTGATCGCCGGCCGGCGACGACAACTCAAAATCCCTAAATGTTTTGCCTCATTCATCCATTAAAACTACCAATAGTTCCATCTCAAAATCCTTAGCTACCCTTTATGCCTTTTTCACATATCACAGCTTACCGTTGAACCATCAGAGTTCCGCGAAGCTGCACAGCGCGACCGGAACAAGGAGCTTTGGCGACAGGCCACTCCAAGTTGAGGGGCGTTTGGAGGAATGGTCGGCAGATGCTGGGGGCGTTCGCCGGAACTGCGGATGTGATCGAGATCCCTTTAAAGGAGGGAACTTTACGATGTATACCCGGATAACCTGCCAAACGCTTTTGATGATGACTCTGGCTTTGGGAAGCATCGCCTGGGGCGTGCAGATGCCGCAGTCGATTAACAACGACAGAGACCTGAGGTCCGCTCTCAAGGCTGCGAAAACGCCGGAAGATCATGAGCGCATCGCGGCCTACTACAAGGCAAAGTCGGAAAAGCTGAACGACAAAGCGGTGGAATATCAAGAGGCTGCCATGACTTACCGAAACGGCCCGGTCGTCAAGAATATCACCGCGCCGAATACGGCAGCGCGTTACGAATACATTGCGGAACGGTTTCGCGAGGAAGCAAGAACCAATCGTAAACTGGCGGCATTACAACAGCAAATGGCAAAGGATGCTGCACGAAACCCCTAAAGCGCGACGGTAAATGCGCCCCTTAGCGAATTGCCCCCTTGGCGCCGGCGGCCCCCGCAGGCCTGAATTTACTGTTTCTTCTCGATTTCATTGCTGCCAAACATAAATCCTATTTCGCCCACGGCCCGAACCTGGCCGTCATTCAAGCCCTTGGCGCCGAAGGCGTCACCGGGCGCGAAGTTGCCCGCATGTACGTAGGAGATATCTCCGCGAACGAAGAACCCTCCTAATTGAAAGGTGGGGGTCACCGTGACCGATGTGCCCGTGCTGCCCGGACCGAACATCAAATTGACCGTTTTCTGAGTGGCGTTTCCCGAGCTTGAGATGTATTCCCCGCGTCCCGCGAGCGAGAAGCCGTGTTTGAAGGTGTGACTCGCCAAAATCGCCTCGCCTTGCGTCGTAGCCCCGTTGGTGATGCCGGCCTTCAGGTTAGTCGGAACGTCGGTGTACTGGAAGTAGGGCTGAATGATCCAAGGCCCCTTCGTGAACGTGTAGATGACGTTGTAAATACTGCCGTTGTTTTGCACCGGTGTGGCCAGAGTCTGAAAGGCCGTCTTGTCGTAGTTTCCACCCCCCACGAATGATAAGGCATGCGGCCCCTTGGTGAAGGTTAAGGAACCCGTCAGCCACGAGTAGCGGTTGGAATAGAAGCCGTCATTCCAACTAACCGAGGCGGTGAGGTACTTCCCCATCGTCTGATTCAATTGGATTCCGCGACTGATGGCGTTTTCCTGGTTCCACAAAAGGCCGCGCTCGATATTCACGTTTTCGAAGGAGAAGGTGTACTCGGCGCCGATCAGTGTCGGCAACTCGCCGATGAGGATGGAGGTGTTCTTCGACGGCACCAGTTTCAAATAGGCGGTGGGTATGGGGCCATAGAAGTTGGTCACCGTTGCGCCGGTGTTAAGGTATGGCGTCGCCAGCGCCGGAAGCGTGTAGGCGCCCGCTTGCAAGTAGAACTGCCACCAGCCGTCGGTCTTTTGAATCCACGCCTGCCCGTTATCCAGAGTCGCTTGTCCGGATTTATCACCTGGAACGAAGTTGTCCTGCCCCACGCCGAAGCCACTCAGAATGCCGTTCACGGCGATCTTGCCAAAAGGTCCGGCGTCAAAGATGGTCGGAGGAATTCCCGACAGCGGTCCCGTTATGGAAGGACTCGGCAGCGCTGTTGCGGGTGCTGGGGCTGCCGGTGCGGGGGCAGGCGCCAGCGTGGCAGGCGTGTTCTGCGCCTGACCAACCGAGTTCAACCCAAAACCCAGGGCAATCACAGCGAGCATCTTCAAGGGGAATTTCATGACTCTCCTCCGTTGGCAAATTGCCGAAGATAGGTGTGCGCGCGGAATGGTGCTGCCCTCGGCGCCCAGGGCCAATGTCGTAATCGGACGAACAGTTTTCATCAATTCGTATGCCCCTTCTCCCCCAGCAGAGACGGGTCGGAGTCTCGCCTGCGAGATTTCCCGGTCTCTGGAATAAGTGGAATGAGCCTAGTGGCTACTGGAAGGAAGGGTCAAAGTAATAGTATTTCTGGTGATGATAAAAGGTGAATTTCTGCAAAGGATAAAAAGTGAATTTTTGTTGCCGATAAAAATCGCTTGGCCAAAAAAAATTTGTCGTGACGATAAAAAGGGTTTTTTCGGTGCAGGCAGTCAGGGACGGAGGATGGAACGCACGAGTTTGCGCGCTTCCATGACGAACTGCTCCATCTCCAGAAGGAAGTGGGCGGGTTCAGTTTTGGCGAGGGTGGGATAATCACGCGTCAAGATCGCCCAAGCAGGATCTTCCTGCAGCTTCCAATCGGGCGATTCATTGATGCCGTAACCCAACTCATGCACTTGGCAGAGCCGATCTGACAAGCTGACCAAGGAGACCAGCACGGGATGGAGTTTTGCCTGCTGAACGTCGTGGTGATGTTCCACCACTTCCGCGATGTCCTCCGGCAGGCGCCAATGCTCGGCGAGGATTTTTCCCGTGTCGCAGTGGGTGAAGCCCAGAGCGGAAAGCTCGGCTTGATGGAGCGGAATTTGTTCGGACCGGGCCAGTTGCGTCGCGGCGCGGAACTCCTCCTGGAACGACAGCATGTTCACCAGTTCGCCCAGATCGTGCAGCAACCCGGCCAGATAAGCGCGCTCCGGTTCCTTATAGCGGGCCTTGCGGGCGCAGAAACGGCTGACCAGTCCACAACCCAGGGAATGCTCCCAGAAGGCCAGCGGGTCAATGACCCACCTCTCTTTGGGCAAGAGATTGAGCAAACTACAGGACAGAAGTATCTCGCGGATTTGTCGCACACCCAGCACGACGATGGCGCCGTGCACGGACTTGACCTCCCGGGAGCGGAAATACAGGGCGGAATTCGCCACCCGCAGGCACTGGGCAGAGATCGACTCGTCACACGACACCAAGTCAACTATGCGTTGGACTTCCACCTGGTCCACCGGCCTTTCCAGATAGAACAGCAGAGGACGGATGATGGCGGGAACCGTCGGGATGGCATTCAGCCTTTCCACGCGTTCGCGAATTAGCTCCCGGAGTGTGGGCGTCATGGCCGACCTTGTTACCCCTCAGTTTCTTATCGGCAGGTTGGGAGCTCAGCATGAGGCATTAGAATCGGGTCATCGAGCCATCGGGTCATTGGGCCATTGAGTGATTTTGCGATGGATAGATTTTGCGAATGAGGATCGCCGCGATTCAGAAGGCAGTGGGCAAGTTGGCAGTGGGCAGTAAGCACCGGCAGGGGGAAATGTTAGCTCAGCCCCCCTAAGGAAATCCTCATTTCCGAACTGCCAACTGGGTAGTGGGGTTAATTTCCGGTATGGCGACTTGAACGAATGCCCAAAAGCGAGGAACCGAAGGCTGACGAATGCAGGCGGCCAGTTCCACGGATAGGCCGCCTTACGTCCAGGTGGATTGTTTCGAGGTTATTTCCGCAGGACGACCAGTTGCTGAACATCGGCGATGAACTTCGGATGGAAGGCATCAACCGCGCCGGAGTGGACTTTCTTGCCACGCACGCAGAGCAGAGACGCCGCGCCCTCGGTGGCCCGCGCTGAAACCCGCGGCGGAGGGTTGTGGGTCACTCATGGCTTCGCCTTCCCCTCCCGAATGAGTTGAAGCCTCTTGAGGAATTCGTCGCGTTCGGCGCGGGCCTGGCTTGCCTTTCGCGCCTTCTCGGTGAGGTAGCGCTGGCCGGTGATGGAGGAGTTTTGCAGGGAGTCCGCTCAGGCGCGCAACTGGCGGGAAGCGCCTTCGGCCCGTGATTTCAAATTTGAGATTTCAGATTTCAGCCCGGAGAAATCGTCCAGAGTTTCGAGCAAACACGGCATGGAGCGGACTTCCCCCGCAGAGCCGCGCGCGATGTAGAGGAACGTCAACAATTCCTGAGTCGTGCCGCGCTCGAATCCCTCGGCGATATTATTGGAAACGGAGACGGCGGCGCGCTCGATCTGGTCACGCAGGCTGCGATTCCGGCGGAAGGGTGGAAGCGCCGTTAGCTGGTACACGCGCCGGGCGAGTTCCAGTCCCGCCTGCCACACGGGAAGATCCTCAAATCGTTTGTAAGTCATGTCGAGCGCCCCACTGCAATCTCAAATCTGAAATCCCAGTGTAATCTCAAATCTCAAATTTCAAATCTGATATTTGCCGATCTTCATTGTTCCCTTCGCCATTCGGTCCATCATGGGCTGCGTATTGTACACCTTGTGCATCTCAGCGCCTGTTCCCCGCTTATCTTAGTAAGTGGGTTCAACCCGCATAAGGCTCCACCGCCTGGCGCAGAGTGAAACTCTGCGATATTGGGGAGCGATACGGATCAATCGCAGAGTTTCACTCTGCGCCAGCCAGCCCAGTTAGACCTGCCAGCGTTGACTTGCCGGTACCCGCGGCGTATGCTGGCGCCAATGGAAGTTCGCCTGCACGTCGCTGTGAGGCGATGGTCTTATGCTGCGACGGTCCGTTTCACACTATCGCATCCTCGAAGAGCTCGGCAGTGGCGGCATGGGCGTGGTGTACAAGGCCGAGGACACCAAGCTCAAGCGCACCGTCGCCTTGAAGTTCCTGCCGGAAGAGCTCTCTAAGAACCGGCAAGCCCTGGAACGCTTGCAGCGGGAAGCCCAGGCAGCCTCGGCTCTCAACCACCCCAACATCTGCGTCATCCACGACATTGACGAGCACGCAGGCCAGCCCTTCATCGCCATGGAATATCTGGAGGGCCAGACCCTGAAGCAGCGCCTTGCCGGGAAGCCGCTCAAGCTGGACGAAGTGCTGGACTTGGCCACGCAGATTGCCGACGCGCTGGACGCCGCGCACGCCAAAGGCATCATCCATCGGGACATCAAGCCGGCGAACATTTTCGTGACCCAGCGTGGCCGGGCGAAGGTCCTGGACTTTGGTTTGGCCAAGCTGGCGCCGAAGCCCCGGCGGGCGGCGGAAGCCGTGGGAGCCTCCGCGCTGCCCACCGCCTCGGTCGAGCCCGAGCATCTCACTAGTCCCGGCGCAGTGATGGGGACGGTGGCTTACATGTCGCCCGAGCAGGCGCGGGGAGAAGAACTCGACGCCCGCACCGACCTGTTCAGCTTTGGCGCGGTGCTTTATGAGATGGCCACGGGCAGGCAGGCGTTCAGCGGTACGACTTCCGCCGTCATCTTCCACGCGATCCTCGGCGAGGCGCCGACCTCTCCCGTGCGCTTGAACCCTCAACTTTCACCCAAGCTGGAAGAAATCATCAACAAGGCGCTGGAGAAAGACCGAGACCTGCGCTACCAGAGTGCGTCCGACCTTCGCGCCGACTTGAAGCGCCTGAAGCGCGACACGGATTCGGGCCGGGCGGCTGCCGTAGGGGCGGGCCTTGTGCCCGCCCGCGAAGGGCGCCCACGAGGGGCGCCCCTACGAAAACGCTGGAAGGTTCTGGTTCCCGCTGCCCTGATCCTTGTCGCTGCTACGATTGGGGGAACGTTCTACTTCCGCTCGCGCCAGGCCCTGACCCGCCTGACCGACAAGGACACGATCGTTCTTTCCGATTTCGACAACAAGACCGGTGACAGCGTATTCGACGACACGCTGAAGCAGGGGCTCTCGGTGCAGCTTGAGCAATCACCTTTTCTCGCCCTGCTTTCCCAGGACAGGGTAAACGAGACATTGAAGCTGATGGGCCGTCCCGCGGGTGACCGGTTGACGCCGGAGGTAGCCCGCGAAGTCTGCCAGCGCTCGGGCAGCAAGGCCATGCTGAATGGCTCGATCGCGGGGCTGGGCAGCCAGTACGTGATTGGCCTGAAGGCCGTGAACTGTAACACGGGGGACGTGCTGGCGGAAGCGCAGGAGCAAGCGGCGGGCAAGGAAGCGGTGCTCAAGGCCCTGGACAACTCGGCATTAAGTTTGCGGAGCAAATTGGGCGAGTCGCTCAACTCGGTGCAGAAATACGCCACGCCGCTGGAGGAAGCAACCACCCCATCCCTGGAGGCGCTGAAAGCCTACAGCCTGGGAGTAAAGACGACCTATGCGAAAGGGTCCGCAGCCGCGCTGCCCTTCATCAAACGGGCGGTGGAACTCGACCCGAAATTTGCCATGGCCTACAACTCGATGTCGGGTTTCTACTGGAGCCTCAACGAAGTGGGGCGGGCGACCGAAAATGCACGCAAGGCTTACGACCTGCGGGAGAAGGTGAGCGACCGGGAACGGTTCAACATCGAGGGGAACTACTACTTGAACGTGACGGGAGAGCTGGACCAGTCGGCGCAGACCTGCGAACTGTGGCAGCAGACCTACCCGAGAGACTTCGGGGCTTACGCATCGCTGGGATTGATTTTCTTCTTCCTAGGAAACTGGGAAGAGGGATTGGGGCAATGGCGAGAGGCGCAGCGCCTGGAACCAAATGCTGGGGGCCTGAATGAAGACGTCGGCTTCGCCTACATGAACCTCAACAGGCTGGAGGAAGCGGAGGCGGTGTTCAAGCAGGCGGAGGAGCGCAAGGTGGAGGAAAATTGGCTGCTCCAGAACCGCTACGTATTGGCTTTTCTGAAGGGCGATGCGGCGCAGATGGCGCAGTTTGTCTCAGCCGCCATGGGCAAGCCGGGCCCGGAAGACCAGGTGCTGGCTTCGCAAGCAGATACGGAAGGCTGGTACGGCAAGCTGAAGAGCGCGCACGAGCTGACCGGGCGGGCGATGGATTCCGCCCAGCACCACGACGCCAAAGAGACGGCCGCAGCCTATCAGGCGGCCGCAGCATTGCGCGAGGTGGAAGCGGGAAACCGGGAGCAGGCGCGTGCCGAGGCCCATGCGGCCTTGAAGCTGGCCCCCAACCGCGATGTGCGGGAAATTGCGGCGCTGGCGCTGGCGCGGGCAGGCGATACGGCAGGGGCGGAGAAACTGGCGGCCGAACTTGACAAGACCTTTCCGCTGAGCACGCTGGTGCAGAGGTATTGGCTGCCCTCGATCCGGGCCGCGGTAGTCCTGGAACACCAAGACCCGAACCGGGCGATCGAACTATTGAAGGCGGCGAGCGCGATTGAACTTGGCATGCCAACGAACGTCACGATATTACTGTGCCCCGCTTATTTGCGTGGGGAAGCTTATCTCCTGCTCCACGACGGCAACCGAGCGGCAGCGGAATTTCAGAAATTCATGGACCACCGAGGACTAGTGTCGAACTTTCCCTGGGGTGCACTGGCTCGCCTCGGACTGGCGCGCGCTTACGCCCTGCAGGCGGGTGTTCCTGTAGCGGCGGTCTCTGACCGCCGAAAAGAAGACGGCGCTCCGAGAGCGCCGCTACAGCCTGCCGCCCTCGCCAAAGCCCGCGCCGCCTACCAGGATTTCCTCACGCTCTGGAAAGACGCCGACCCCGACATCCCCATCCTGAAGGAAGCCAAGGCGGAGTACGCGAAGTTGCAGTAATGCGGCGCGTGGGGATTGTGCAGAGCAAAGCTCACGATTTGGAGTGCGGTAGCAGCAGCTACCGCCTTCCGCCTTCGGTTCATACGGCAAAGGCGCAAGGGGCGGAGGTAGAAAGGCGGTAGCTGCTGCTACCGCACTCCAAGGTGCCTTCGGCACAGCCGCACCGCCGGCTGACAGGCAGAGCTTTGCTCTGATGCGCAACCCACAAAAGCATTTCACGCCATGGCGCAAAGATGACGAGGTGGAAGGAAAAACAAGGTTGTCATGCTATGCGAACTTCGCGCCTTAGCGTCCTTGCGAGAGATTGTTTATTCTTTCAAGCCTTCGGGAGTGCCTTGCGCACACCCAGGCGCAGTTTGCCTTCGCCTGCGGCTTCGTTCATTCGCATCAAAAAAAGCGGAGTAGTGCAGATAGCGCGCAACTGGCGCTACCTACCCCTTCCCTTGCTGAAACTTTCCCGGTTAGACCTGCCACGCGCGCGTCAAGCCATTTAAGAATGTAACTTTCGGGTGCGTTGACTTGCCGGTACACGCGGCGTATGCTGGCCGCGATCGAAGTTCGCCTGCATCTTGCGGTGAGGCAATCGCCTCATGATCGGTCAGACCGTTTCCCACTATCGCATCATTGAAAAGCTTGGTGGCGGGGGCATGGGTGTGGTCTATAAGGCCGAGGACAGCAAGCTCGGCCGCTTCGTAGCGCTCAAATTCCTGCCTGAAGAACTTTCCAGCGATCACCAAGCGCTGGAGCGTTTTCAGCGGGAAGCCCGCGCTGCCTCGGCGCTCAATCATCCCAACATCTGCACGATCCACGATATCGACCGGCACGCAGGCCAGCCCTTCATCGCCATGGAGTATCTGGAGGGCGAGACCCTGAAGCAGCGCCTTGCCGGGAAGCCGCTCAAGACGGACGAAGTGCTGGACCTGGCCACCCAGATTGCCGATGCGCTGGACGCCGCGCACGCCAAAGGCATCATCCATCGGGACATCAAGCCCGCGAACATTTTCGTGACCGAGCGTGGCCAGGCGAAGGTCCTGGACTTTGGCTTGGCGAAGCTCGCAGCAAAGCCCAAGCGGGCTGCGGAAGCGGTGGGAGCCTCGGCGCTGCCCACCGCATCGGTCGAGCCCGAGCATCTCACCAGCCCCGGCGCGGTGATGGGCACGGTGGCTTACATGTCGCCGGAGCAGGCGCGAGGGGAGGAGATTGACGCGAGAACGGACTTGTTCAGTTTTGGCGTGGTGCTGTATGAGATGGCGACAGGTCACCCCGCCTTTTCCGGGACCACTTCGGCGCTCATCTTCGATGCCATTCTGCACCAAGCCCCGACCTCGCCGGTGCGGCTGAATCCTGACTGCCCGGCGGAATTGGAACGCATCATCAACAAGGCGCTTGAAAAGGACCGCGAGGAGCGCTATCAGTCGGCGAAAGAGTTGAGGGTTGACCTGCGGCATCTGAAGCGGGATTCAGGATCTGGGCGTGTAGGGGCGGGCCTTGTGGCCTCCCCAGAAGGGCGCCCACGAGGGGCGCCCCTACGAAAGTGGCGGCTGGTCGGGATAGCAGGGGCAGCGATCGTGGTGGCCGCGGCAGTCCTCCTTACCCTAAACGTCGCCGGCCTGCGCGACCGGCTGGCAGCAATCGTAGGGGCGCAAGGCCTTGCGCCCCTACCTAGAATCCAATCCATTGCCGTCCTGCCGCTTGCGAATCTCTCCGGCGACCCCGAGCAGGAATACTTCACCGACGGCATGACGGAGGAACTGATTGCCCAACTGGGCCAGATTGAGGCGTTGCGCGTGATCTCGCGCACGTCGGTGATGCAGTACAAGGGGGTGAAGAAACCCCTGCCGCAAATTGCCCGCGAATTAAACGTCGACGCCGTCATCGAGGGTTCCGTGCTGCGCTCGGGGAATCGAGTGCGGATCACGGCGCAGTTGATTCAGGCGGCGACGGACAAGCACCTTTGGGCCAGGAGCTACGAGCGCGGCCTGGGTGACGTCCTGGCCCTACAGAGCGAGGTGGCAGGGGCGATTGCGAACGAGATCCAGATCAAGGTGACGCCCCAGGAACAGGCGCGTCTGGCCACCGCCCGCCCCGTGAACCCCGACGCCCATGAGGCCTATCTCAAGGGCCGCTTCTACTGGAACTTGCGCTCGCATGAAGGCGTGAAAAAGGGCATGGAGTATTTCCAGCAGGCGATTGAAAAGGACCCCGGCTACGCGCTCGCGTACACCGGGTTGGCCGACTCTTACGTTCTCCTGGGAGGGTATCTCATGGCGCCTAAGGAAGCCTACCCTCTCGCGAAGGCAGCAGCGCTCAAAGCCATAGAACTGGACGCAACCCTGGGCGAGGCCCACGCCTCGTTGGCCGGTGCCAAAATAGACTATGACTGGGATTGGGTGGGTGCGGAGAAGGAACTCAAACGCGCGATTGAGCTCAATCCGGGTTACGCGACGGCTCATCAACGGTACGCCTACTATCTAACAGTCGTGGGGCGATTTAATGAAGCCTTTGCCGAGGCAAAACGCGCTCAGGAGTTGGACCCCCTCTCGCCCGCTATCTATTACACTTGGGGTGTTGCTCTCCTTTACGCCCGTCGGTACGACGAGGCTATTGCCAAATTCCGAAGCGCACTGGAGTTAAATGCAGGGTATCCTGCGGCACACATGAGCATGGGCGTAGCATATGAACAAGAGAAGCTATATGCGCAAGCCATCTCACAGTACCAAATGATGATCGCGCTTAATCATGGCGACCCAAGACTGTCCTCAACCATCGCGCGCGTTTATTGGGCTGAGGGGAAGAGAATCGAAGCGCTCAGCATCATGTCTCGCTTGGAAGAGTTCGAGAAGGGAAAGAATGCCCCATGTCGCGGGGCACCTGTAACTTATGCCGCCCTGGGCGATACCGACCGGGCATTCGCGCAATTGGAGAAGGCTTACGAGGATCGCTGTCAGTATCTCGTTTTCCTCAAAGTAGCTCCAGGATATGACCCTATGCATTCCGACCCGCGCTTCCAGGACCTCCTGCGCCGCATGAACTTCCCGCCGTAAGGTCGCTCTCGGCCTTTTGCGTCCCCGTTTCTTCCATGTGCCTCCGATGCGATTCCGTTCCGCAAATACGCAGTTGCGGAATCGCTAGCATCCATGACCACAAGGGAGAATAGCCCTTCCGACCAACTCTGGCAGATTGTGCCTGGGAAAACGCCCATTCTGGAAATTGGCCAAACTGACCCACTACCACCAACTGCCTACTGCCCACCGCCTTCTGCCTTCTGCTTACTGCCTTCTGTCCTTTCGGGGGCGGAGGCGAGCACGACGATATCCACCCGCCGGTTCTGGGCTCGGCCCTCGACGGTCTGATTGCTTGCCACAGGGTGATACTCCGCGTACCCACCGGCGGAGAGGCGGGTGGCGGGGAAGTTGTAATGCGTAATAAACAACCGGATCATCTCGGTAGCTCGGGCGGTAGAAAGCTCCCAGTTGGACGCGAAGTGCGAGTTGTGAATGGGCACATTGTCCGTATGGCCTTCAATGCGCAGGTTGTTGGGCTGAGCGCTCAGGACCCGGGCAATGCGCTCCACCGCCGCTTCGGAAGCAGGCCGGAGCTCTGCCGACCCGCTATCGAAAAAGCCGATCTCCCGCAGGCTGATCACCAGCCCTTCTGTATTCGCCTTCAGCACTACCTCGTGCCTCTCGATCTCCGGTCCCAGAGCACCGGTAAGTTGCTTTTGCAAGGCCCCCAAATCTTTCTGAGAGTTGAGGGATCCCAGCATCTTTTCGAAAGGGGAAGCCATTTGGCCGCGGCCGGACATTCCCTTACCACCTTCGACAAGCTGTATGTTTTCTGTCGGTAAGGGGTCGGCGGTAACCATGGGGGTGCGTGAGTTCGCCGTTTGGAAGATACCCATTTGTTGAAAAGCCTCCTGAATCGCCACGGCGATTTTCCCGACCTTGCGCTTATCCACTTGGGAGGAGGAAAAAAGCACCACGAAGAAGGCGAACAGGAGGGTGATGAAGTCCGCGTAGGACACCAGCCAACGTTCGTGGTTCGGGTGCTCGGCGGCTTTTTTCTTTCGGCTCATGAGGAGGGCTCCTGGGATTCCTCCGGCGGGGGAGCGTCCGCCAAAAAGCCCTGCAACTTCGTCTCCACCATGCGGGGATTCAGGCCTTCCAGGATGGAGATCACGCCTTCCAGCATCATCTCGCGCATTTGGTGCTCGGTCCGAATGCGTATCTTGAGCTTGCCAGCGCAGGGCAGGAAAAGGATGTTGGCGGCGCCCACGCCATAAATCGTGGCTACGAAGGCCACGGCGATGCCACGGCCCACTTCGTCAATGTTGTCCAGGTGTTGCATGACCTGGATGAGGCCGAGGACCGCCCCGATAATGCCAATCGTGGGTGAGAATCCGCCGGCCGCCTCGAAGACCTGGGGGATGCGCTCTTCGTGCTCGGCCTGATTATCGAGGTCCAACTCCATCATCTTGCGCAGTTCCTGGGGCTCGGTACCGTCCACCGCCAGCATCAGGGACTTGCGAAGAAAGGGCTCCTTAATGTTTTCGAGCTCGCGGTCGAGGGACACAATGCCTTCCTTGCGAGCGTTACGAGCGTAACCGACGATTTCTTTGATCAGTTGCTGGGGGTCCCCTTGCGAATCGAAAAAGACATGGCCCAAGCGTTTGAAGCTGGCCAGCACGATGGGAAGGGGAAACTGTAATAGCACGGCGCCGAGAGTGCCGCCAAAAACGATCATGGCGGCCGTCGGCTGGATAATCTGGGCGAGCCTCCCGCCCTCCAGCAACAGGCCGGTCAGAATCCCTCCGACGGCAATCAGCACTCCACCCCAACTACTCTTGTCCAACTTCGATCCCCTTAACCTTCGATTTCAGACGGTTCGTCCGGCTCCTCCGCTTCCTCGGGCTTCTCGGGTTGCTCCTCTGGATTCTCTGAAGGGGGCACCGCTAACCGCGGCCCACAGAGCCGCCGGCGGTAATCGACAATCCGGGTCATCACCTCTTCGGCGCTTTCAAGTACAACGATCTTTTCGCCCGTTATCAGAGTGATGACCGTGTCGGGCGCATTCTCGATGAACTTGATGAGCTCCGAATTGACCACCAGTGGCCGGTTGTTGAGCCGGGTCAACCGAATCATGACTTGCCCATCCTGATCCACCGGGAGTTCACAAACTTCCGCCGGTGATAATTTCCCTTATGGCTACATCGGCAATTTTCTTGCGAGCTTTGGTGGGAAACGGGCGTTTTGGACGTTCTTAGCCCCCGGTTTCTGAAATCATTAATTCCCTCGCGGTGGAGATCGGAGGATTTTAGATTTTAGATTTGCGATTTTCGGAGTTAGGAAAACAATTCATGCTCTCACCTAGCACTGCCGATAACCGAAGTGAGGGGATTGGGCGACCCGTTGATCGTGAACGTATAGAGCTGCCCGCATTTCCGCCCTCGCACTTAGCTCGCCACTCGTCGCTGCCCTTGCGATTTTCGAAGTCAGCAAATTGATTCACCCTCTCACTTGAAACTGTCGATTACCGAAGCGGGGGAGTGTCTCACGGAGGGGGTTTGGCATCACTTCGGCAGGAGCCCGCTCCCCACATTAAAAAACATTCATGAAATTCTGAGCCTCCGCCGATAACACCTATGAACGTGGAAAAAGCCGGGAGCGAGCGGCAAGGTTGATAGCATCAAGGCCAATCGGCGGGAGGATAAAATGAGCGCCCTGCATCTGATGGTTCCAATGTTCTTCGCGATTCAGTTCGTACTGGTTCTGGTTGCGATGGTCGCCACAATGATGTTCGCCGACCCGCAAGTCTACCTTCCCGCCCGGAAGCCTTCTCGACGCGATCTGGCGCGGCCCAAAACAGGCTCGCGCGCTTAATCCGCAATTCTGAATTCGATTTCTCACACGTCAGATGAAGGGAGGACCTTTAGCAATTATGTGAAAACCGCGCGCGAAAACCTGGAAGCGGTGGTTTTCGTTCGGGCCGTTCTCGAACCGCCGGCACAAGGAACGAGTGTTGGTCGAATAGGGTCGAGACGCTGGTTTAGGAGGTAGGAGTCAGTAGGCGGGAGGGAGGAGGCGGCAGGCAGAAAACTGAAAAGTGAAAGCTGAAAGAAGATCTATCTCGGTAAGTTATTGAAAGCAAATGGGAAGAAAGTATGTGTTCCTATAAGTTTATGAAAATAAGCTAGTTGCTATACATTTTGAATGACTTGATGGTGTTGTCATGGGTTATAAGGGATTGTCAAGTAGAGGAGCAGTCAGAATGATGAGATGGAACGCTGCTAAATGGTAATCCCACTCGGAAAACACGAGACGGTGAAGTAAAGTCAGAAGGAGAAGTCCGAACCCCGAGTTCCTAACCCCGATCGCTGGTTTACCCGGAATGGTTCTCGTACCATTTCACATTTCCGGTGGAGGAGCCTATGGCCACCACGTCTTGGCGGCCGTCGCCGTTCATATCCGCAATGACCACACCGGAAGCGGCCATTTCCGCATCGAGCAGTTGCCTGTCCCATCTCAATCCTGAAGCGTCGGCGGCATAGTAAACGTAGAGGCTGGTTCCCGGCCCACGGAAACCCGCCACGATCTCGTCGTTGCCGTCACCGTCCAAATCGGCGCAGGCCAGCGCATGACCCTCATGGAAGCTGGGGTCAATCACGTGCCGGATCCACAACTCTCCCGGCCTTGCTGGGGAATAGACCACCAGCTGATCGCCGTGCCAGGGTTCGATGGTGGCCAGGAAGCGCTTTCCCGCCACCTTGCCGACGGCAATTTCACTCGCGCCCCGCTTCGGCCTCGACTGCTGATCGCCCTCGCCCAGATGCGCGCGAGTCCAGGTGAGCTCCGCGCCGTATCCGGCGGAGTGAAACAGGTGCACACCCTCAAAGCTCGCGGTCAGAATTTCGTCGCGCCCGTCGCCGTCCCAGTCCAGCACGTTCAGGCCGTGCACGACCGTCAATGACTCGTCAATCAGGTGGGAAGGCCACTCAAGCGGTGGAGCTTCCTTGGCGAAGGCGTGCCCACGCCGGTAAATTTCCGGCATCTCGAACCAAGTGAGTGGGGCGGGCGCTTTGTATTCCGGCGCCACCGCGCCGAAGCCCAGGAGCGGCGCGTCCACCAAGGCCAGTCGGCCCCTGCCGTCCAGGTTCGCCCAGCGCAGGCGATGCGAAGTGGGAATCTTGCCCAGCGGGTCGAGGCGCCACTCCCGGTCCCAGTCGGCGGCAGGCTCGGCCCACCAAAGGCTGCCGCCGCGCGTGCTGTCGTCGAGCGCGAAGTCACTGGCCAGCGCCAGTCCCCGTGCGGGGAATCCCGGATGAAACAACGGCGCCAGACTGATGTTCTTGTGGGTCGAGGTGGTGATGGGCCGCGGTTTCCAGGTGGGATTCTCGTACCACGCCACGATGCTCTTTGCCGAACTCAGCCCCAGAATGTCCAAGCGGCCGTCGCCGTTCACATCCGCTACCGCCACCTGATAGCCCTCGGGAATTTTCGCGACTTCGTGCGCTTGCCACTGGATCATGTTTTGCTGATGCACCCCGGCGCCCCGCCGTGCTGCGGCGTGAGCGGGCTTTGCCGTAAGGGTCCAGCCCAGCCCCAACGCCTTCTGCAAGAAGCTTCGGCGGGACGTTCGCCCACCGCTCCCTTGACTCGATTTTCCGATCTTCACGGCGCTTAGTTTAGCGCGACTGCCCCTTGCGCGCACGAATTAAGGGGCGTTCCCAAAGGGCGCAGGATGACAGCGACAGGGGAAGCGCTGGAAACCTTTGAGGATGCAAATTGAGCGGTGGCGATTCGTCGCTACGGGAAGCCAAAACTACCCCACGATGCAAAGTCGTTCTGGAGTCGAACCGCGCGGCATGGTAGAGTACTTATAGGCCTCACGAGCCCTCGCAAATGAGGCAGGGATGGAAACCAAATTGGGGGCAGGCCCGTGTGCGCTCGCAGAAGAACCCCAGGCGAGCGAGAAGCTGGCGGACCGCCCCTCGCCGGGTCCCAGAGTTCTGCTGACGAGTATTTGCCGCCCCATCGGGCCCGCCCATGGAGACGCTCCGAGTGTGGGCTACGAAGTGCTCCACGGACAGATCACCCGCGCGCAGGGCATCTTCAGCCCGCGCTCCGTGAATTTCACCTACGCGCTGGATTACATCGCCGCCAACCTGGATGCGCCCGCCGTGGTGCTCCAATACCCCTCGCATCGCGAGTTGATCCTTGAATTGAAGAAGGGGCCGGACTACGTCGGCGTTTCCTTCAACTTGGTGACCTTTCATCGTATGAAAGAAGTGGTGGCGTTGGTGCGGAAACACGCGCCGCGCGCCAAGATTGTTCTGGGCGGTTATGGAACGGTCCTCGACGATGCCACGCTGGTTCCTTACGGCGACTACTTCTGCCGCGGTGAGGGCGTGGCGTTCTTCCGTGCCCTGCTGAATGAGCCGCCCCGGCTCATGCCCTATGATCATCCTTTGGTGATGCTCAACCTGAAGGTTTTTTCCGTGCCCATGGACCGCACCGGAGTGATTTTCGCCGGGCTCGGTTGCCCCAATGGCTGCGACTTCTGCTGCACGTCGTATTACTTCAAGCGCCGCCATATTCGCCTGCTTCCTACCGGAGACGATATTTTTCGTGTCGTCGAGCGCTACCTCGAGGTCGACCCGCACATGAGCATGGCGATTCTCGACGAGGATTTCCTGCTCGCCAAAGACCGCGCCACCCGCATGCGCGAACTGGTGCTGGCCCGCGGTACGCCGCTGTCCATTTTTTCCTTCGCGTCCGTCAAAGCCTTGAGCCGCTTCACTCCTCAGGAACTGTTGGAGACCGGCGTGGACGGGGTTTGGGTGGGGTACGAAGGGAAACGCTCGGGCTACGCCAAACAGCAGGGTAAACCCATCGAGGAATTGATTCCCGAATTGCGCTCGCACGGCATCACCGTGCTCTCCTCCATGATGCTGGGCTTCGAATATCAAACCCCGGAGATCATCCGCGAGGAGATGGCGGAATTCCTGGCGCTGCGGCCCACTTACGCCCAATTCCTCATCTATGGTCCCACACCCGGCACGCCCTTCTACGAACGGGTGCTGCGGGAAGGGCGTCTGCGCCGGGAAATGTTGGCGGATCCCGAACGGTATTACCGCAGTTGCGATGGCTTTACCTCCATGGTCGTGCATCCCACCATGCAACCGGAAGAGATTGAGGGCTTGCAGCGCGAGTGCTTTGACACGGACTTTCGCGTCAATGGTCCCTCCATCCTGCGGTCCGTGGAGGTCTGGTTCCAAGGCTGGAAACGGTATCACAATTCTGCTTCTGCCTACTTACGCGGCAAGGCTGAGCGCTGGGCGGAGGAGATTCAGCGCGCCTATCCGCTTTTCCGCGTGGCGAAACGCTCCGGCCCAACGCCGGAAGCCGCAGGGCGCCTGGAAGCGGAGATTCGAGCTTCCCTTGGCCCGCCCCCTTTGCGCGAGCGCGTGCTTTCGTGGCTGGCGCCCGCTGCTGCCGCTTGGACCGGCTTTACCCTGCGCCACAACTTGCTCCAACACCCCAAGTTGGTCCGCCACGCTTATCGCACCACTCCCTGGGCGCTACGTGCGGGCGAACTGGGTTCCCTCCGCATCAGCATGGAGCGGGCCCTGCACAGCACTCTGGTGAAAATCGAGGGAGCCCTGGACCGGGCCAGCGCAAAACGCCTGGCCGCCGGCATCCGCGCCCATCTGCGCAATAACGATGCGGACGTCAAGGTGGTGGTAGCGGAGGGGACGCGCGTCGAGCTCCGGGATTTGCGGCTTCTTGCCCAGGAACTTGCGCCGCTGCGCCACCGCATCTCCATCTCGGTTCCGTCCACTCCGGAAACCTGGACTTACCTCGAGAGCGCTTAATGCTCGATGCAGAGGTCGTCATTTTCTTTGACTTCCGGATCACACTTCTGGATTCCTTCATCCTCGATGAACGGGATTCGAGCTTCCTGAAGGCGGAAACGGTTGGAGCGGAGATTGCCGAAGGCTACCCTAAAGGGAGCATGAGAGCGAAGATCAGCGAGATCTACGGCCATTTCGCGCGTGGCGTCCAGATTAGCGCGGAAATTGACGCTGGCGATCCCGGCCACATTCGCGCTTAGGATGAGCAACACCAACCATGAAAGACGATGCAAGTGTGGTCCCTCGGAGAAACCCCCAAGAGGCGCCAGCGCCACCAGGGGAATCAGCCACACCTGCGGCGCATAGCGGGCCCACCAGCAAGCATGAACGGGTAAAACCGACGCAATGATGATCAGAATGATAGCAGTTGCAATCCAGGGCGCGGCACCACCACGCCACAAACTGATCGCCAGGAACGCCAAAGACAGAACCAGTGCCGCGGGGAAAATGGGGCCGAAGCCACTCGTCCGCACATCAGGTTCTTGAAATTGCCTCCATTCGCTACGTTCAACTTGCCAGGGGGGTTTGAGCGTGGACTCCGGCGGCCAGACACGGGACCTGGAGAAAATCGACGCCGCGAGGTTCGCAACCCGGTTGGCTTCCAAAAACTCCGAAGGGGTATCATTCCTCAGGCTGAAATTCGGAAGTTCTCCTCTTCCGAAAAAAGGGTAGAACGGGTGGCCATTCTCGAGGATATTGAACACATAGGGATTCATTCCGAAAACGAACGTCCCGAGCCCCAAGGCCAGTAATGCCGTGTAGAAGGATTTCCGTAAGGGCCGCTTCTGCCATGCCAGTAAAGCAATGAAACCGGCAAGCAGGATCGTCGCGTACACCAAACCTGTAAACTTTACCTGGATGATCAGAATGGCGGCTTCCAACAGCAGCACGTTCACCCAGGGATTGTCGTCGGCAACGCTCAGGAAACAGAGCGCTGCCAGGCAGACAAAGAGCGAGGCCATTTGCCCATCGACATAGAAAGTGCACAGTTGGCAGAGCGCCACGGGGTTTGCCGCGACCAGCACGGCCATCGCCACAGGCCAGGCGCTCAGCTTTTTTCTCGACCCGGCGAAAGCCACAAGCGACAAGGAAAAGGCGGCGCAAACGAGCAGAAGGCTTGCGAACTTGCCGGTCTCGATACGTCCGGTTAAACGGTACATCGACGCTGCAACTATCCAGGACCCTTTGGGGTAGTGAATCAAGATGACGTTGTGGAAGAGGGAGACCGGACTGATGTGAGGATTGAAGAGCGGATTCCACCCCTGGGCAAGCTGGTAAACGCCTTCCTGATGGTATGCCTGGCCGTCAAAAGAGACATCATAGAAGGCCCGGCTGATCCAAGCGGAAGCAGCCGCCAGCAGGGCCAAGAGCGCGGCCACCCACAGGGCCATGCGTAAAGGACGGCGGAAATAGATCCGCGCTCCCCACCCGGTCACGAGGCATGAACCCACGAAGGCGATGGGCAGCACCCATCCACGAATGGGCATTCCCAGGAGCCATCCGAATTCTGTTGTTGCCTCGATCAGAAAAAGGAACGTCAGGATCGCCCCGCCTATAAGGCATGCAAATCCTGGAATGGGAGGTCGCGTTCCCACCGAGTTCACGCTCACGGGTGGACCTCACTAGACCTTGGAGTGAACGACGCGGACGGAAGGCATACCATCGGGCTCATCCACGAGCTCGATATCCTGGAAGATATTCGGTGATTCTTTCTTGAAAACGCGGAAGACCTCGACCGCCAACAAGCGGATTTCCGTATCGGCGTGGATGCTGCCGCGCAGTTCAAGGAAGTGCCGCCAGGCGCGAGAATTTCCCGTCACGAAGATCTTGGTTTCGGTGGCATTGGGAAGGATGGAGCGGGCCGCCTGGCGCGCCCACTTGCGCCGGTCGCGCGGGGCCATTTCCGGATGCTTTTGCTGCACGTATTGCGCAGTGGCGTCAGCGAGTTCGTCATACGCCTTGCGCAGAGATTCGATGGTCTGCTGCCATTTCTCCCGCAGCTCCGGATTTTCCTGGTAGAGAGGTGGCACCACGTATCGCGCGTCGCTCTCATCTACGTAACGCTGGGAAAGCTGCGAATAACCGAAGCCCGCGCGGTGGCGCACCAGTTCGTGCGTGAGGGCGCGGCTGACCCCGGTGATCAGCAGGCACCACACGGCGTGCTCCAGCACGCTGCCATGCTTGGAAACGAGGATATTCTCCAAGTACTCGCGATTGCTTTTTCGCCCTTTGCCGAACGACATGTAACAAGTACGCCCCGCGATTTCCGCCAGGATCTCGGCGGCCGCGGGGGCGTCGGTGGAGAACACCATTCCCTCATCGGCAAGGAAGCGAGCCAGTTCGTCGGCGGCGACCTGCTGGCGTCCCATCAGATAAACTTTGGGTTTGGAGATGTAGGGATCGAGCGGTGGAATTGTGGCCATCCGGCTCCCATTAAGCCAATTTGTGTAAAGCCCCCTGGGTTTGAGGCGCCGATGCGCCCGCCAGCTCCACACGCTCGCGCCTTGCCAACGCTCGATTACGAGCCGGAGGCAGTCTTCGTTCCGGCAGGCGCGGGCGTAGCTTTCTTGAAGCCGGCGTACTTGCGTTGGAACCGCTCCACGCGGCCGGCGCTGTCGATGAGCTTTTGCTTGCCCGTAAAAAAAGGATGGCACTTGGAACAGATTTCCAGGTGCAGGAGGTCGCTCTTGTAAGTCGAGCGCGTCTTGAAAGTGTTACCACACGCGCACACCACATTGACCTCATGATAGTTCGGGTGAATCTTGTCCTTCATAAGACTCCTTATTTGCCTCGAGCGCAAACTTTCATTTTAACTGCATCACCCGAAACTTTCAATTCGTCTTTTCGATTGGCTTCAGCTCCCAAAACCTTTCTGTGGCGATTTTGAATCCGGACTCGCGCAACTTGTAGCGGCCGAAGAAACTTTTGATCTCACCCCGGAGTCTCTCGCCATTCACGCCGGCGAACTCCACACGCGCATACTCTGAAAAGGGGTCGGCAGTCTGCTCGAGATCCTGGTACGTCTCTGGCCAGAAGACATGGTCAGCGACGTAGACCCGGCCGCCGGCTGCAAACGCTGCCCGGATATCGAGGTCGAGCTTCTCCTGCCAGGACTCCCCCGAACCCGTCATGACGTATTCATCGAACAATGCCTTGGCGGGATCGCTGGGCCAATCGTCCAGGCACGCGAGCAGAAGGTCGTAGTCGATATTGGCGTACCATTCTCTTCCCGCAACGATAAAAACGTCATCCGGCCCCAACTGCGCGCGAATCTGTTCCAGCAGCGGGGGTGGGAAGCTGACGCTCGAGGCCTGATCCTGCCGGTGGTTCGCATAGAGGTTCCAGCCCGAAACCACCACCAGCGCTCCCGCCACCCACAACGCAGTTCGCTTCCGGCTCTCGCGCATCCACGACGACGCCAGGAAAGCGAGGGGAAACAGGTTCACGCTCCAGTAGTAGCCGGTCGGCTCCCACAGGAACACGAACACACTCCAGGCCAGCGCCAGCATCACCACCGGTGTGAGAGATGCGTTCGAGCGAAGCAGGCGGATCAGGCGCTCCCGCACCCTCTGGCGGGAGGCGAGGACCGCCACGACAGCGCAGCCAGCCACCAGGAGACCACCGTACAGCCGCCAGATGACCTTACCGTTCTCCTCCAGGTTGACCCGGTTGCGGACCCAGGACGTCTCCAGCACCGTTCCAACCACCCCGATGACGCTTTTGATCGCCGATTGCGGCCAGTGCACCTGAATGCCGTGTTGCTCGTGCAGGTACCTTAAGGTCCAGTTCAAAAACCCGGCGGGCTTTATCCCCGCCACCCGAGCCATTAGGGCGTACGCCGCCGCCACCCCCAGCGCCGTACTGCCCGCCCACTTGGCGGCCAGCTTCAACCTGTCCTTGAAAGTCCCCGCGCCCGCCAGGACGAACCCTGCCGTTACGGCGGGGACCACCAGCGCCATCGCCTGTTGCAGCATGACGGCTGCGAACAGGGCCAGTCCCCCCGCTGCCAACCGCAGACGCGACGGTGCACCCCTTTCCGCTACCGTCCACAGAAACGCCACGAGGCAGAGATCGAGCAGCGGATAAGGCTCGTTTTGCAACCCCAGCTTCCAGATGCGCGGAGAAAACGCGATGAAGATCGTCATCGCCAAGGGCAGAGCCAGCCGGTTGGTCAGACGCGCTAGCAGCAGGCAGAACAGCGCCAGCGATAAGGAATTGGTGAGAATCCCGAAGAGCTGAAACGCCTCGGGCGAAGGCGATCTCACGGCGGAGGTCACCTCGGCGATGGCCTTTTGAATGGGATACCACAGCAGGTGATGCGGGTTGATGTTTTCACCCCGGGGAGGGCCGAGCGCCTGAAGCCGATAGATATAACCGTCGTAATTGAACAGCGGCGGGAGCAGCAGCAGGTAGATTGATAAAACAGAAACAAACAAGGCAGAGGCGGCGGCCAAGGCAGCGCCCCTACCCAATGGAGCGGCGTCGGCTGGAACATTTTGCGCGTTTTGCGTTGGCATCGACCGCTGGTAGTCCGCCAAGTGGATCGGCCAGGATTTCTGTATTCAACCCCTGCCTGCGGTAGGATTGGACTCGTAAGGACCGAGCTTGGTTCCTGCCGCAGGGCTCATTTGTTCCGGCCCTCGGTCCAACTGCTTCCCATCACTCCCATCCGCTAGCGAACGTTTTCAATCATGCCGATATTGGCCTGCAAGATCCCCTGCGCGTTGACGGCCACGTGGCGTCCGTCGGGAGATACGTCGAAGAACTCCGCCGTGTCCCGCACCAACTGAATCCAGTAGGAATAGACGTGGCGGATGGTTGTGGAAGTGCGAGTGAGGCCTTCGCCCTTCCAGTCGATCTTCCACAAGACGCCGTTCAAATCCGGCTTGCCCTCCAGGAAGTAAATCTCCTTCCCCGGACCTCGGGCATACGCGTCGACCCAGCCGCGGAAGATCTGACGAGGCGGGTTCTTGAAGTCATCCACCCAGAGTCCCGCCTTCGGATCGTCTTCCCGGCTGGCGTCCACAATGTACGCCACCGAGCTCCCGTCGGGAGACCAGCGCAAGGTCCTCCAGTTCTCGCCGGCAGGCAGAGTGGCGAGCGCCTGCGTCTGGTTGTTCGACGGGTCAAAGGATTGGATCTTACTCCCCAAACCTCTGAACAGCAGCCGTCCCTGGGGTCCGACATCGAAATCACGATCCGTCGCATTTTCGAGTAGGGTTTGCGGCGCTCCTCCGGAGACTGCGGCGCTCCGGTATATATCCATGCCTGTGGAAGTCACTTGCGAGCGCGAGAGATAGACCAGGCGCTGGCTGTCGGGAGTCCATCGAGGGAAAATGTTCATTCGCCCATCCTGAACCAGTTGCACAGGATTCGAGCCGTCGGCATTGGCCACCCAAATGATTTCTTTTTCCACGCCTTTGAAATTGGAAAAATAGGCGAGGAGTTTGCCGTCAGCGGAGTAAACAGGGGCAATCTGGTTCCGCGCGGGGTCGGTGGTAAGAGGCGTCAGGGTCTGCTGCCCGGGCTTGGCCTCCAGGTCCAGTTGGACAATATTGATATTCTCGCGGAAGGTCGAGAAAACGATCCTCTTCCCATCCGATGAGACATCCAGTTCGGCATCGTCGCCCTGGCCGGCGGTGATTTGTTCCGGCTCACCTCCTATCGCGGCGATTTTCCAGATGTTCATCGACCCGCCGCGGCTCGAGGCAAAGTAGATGGAGCGCCCGTCGGGCGACCAGGCGGGCGAACGCGCCAGCGCGATGTCGTGCGTTAACTGGCGGACCTGGCCCGAAGCAAGATCTACAACTTCCAACTCGCCGTAAGGTCCCGCCGTCTTGATGGTAAAAGCCAACTCGTGGCCATCTGGAGAAAAACGCGGCTCGGTGTGCTGCATCGCGGGGGGCGGGGCTGGGGCCACTTGGCGGGCGTTCTCGCCGGAGATGCCGGAAATCCAAAGTGTACCGGTGATCGTATTCTCGTAAGCCAGCGAGCGGCCATCGGGTGACCAGGCCGGATCCTCAGCGCTCAGAATCAGCCGCCGCGGCGTCCCGCCCAGCGCCGGAACCTCCCAAATGTCCCAGACTCCCGAATGATCGAGCCGCGCGTAAGCAATCATGGTCCCATCGGGCGACCAACTGGGTCGCGATACGAGGTTGGGATCGTGGGTGATTTGGAGCAAATTTCCGCCGCGAACCAGGCCCACGTAAATATGGTAATTCCCGTCGCGATTGGAGACGAAAGCCACCGAGCGGCCGTCGGGTGAGAGCGCCGGCTGCGCCTGGACGCCGGCAAAATTGGTGACGGCAGTGAAATGCATGGCGGACCGCGGCGCTGGCGCCGCCAGCCTCCATACCAAAACGCCGGAAAGCAGAGCGCCGACAATCAGGCCCGTGACGAGCCAGGGCAGGGCGCGCTGTAGGGACGACCCTTGTGGTCGTCCTGGGATTGGCGCGAGGCCCGCCTCTGCGTCAGGCTCGCCGCTCAACGCTTCCTCAATCGCAATATGCGCCTCGCCGATGTCGCGCAGACGAAGCTGGGGATCCTTCTCCAAACAACGGCGCAGCAACTTGCGGATGTTCGCCGGGAGGTGGGCAGGGAGCGCATCCCAATTCGGCTCCGTCTTGAGCATGGCCGCCAGCGTGTCGGAGGTTGTCTCGCCCTGGAAAGCATGCCGGCCGGTGAGCATCTCGAAGAGCACCACGCCGAAGGCCCAAATGTCCACGCGCTTGTCCGCGCGGTGACCGCGAGCCTGCTCGGGGCTCATGTACTCCGGCGTCCCGATCACCGCCCCGGTACGCGTCAGGTTCAACTCGTGAGCCGCCGTGTCCGCGTAGCCCGCCTCGGGGGGCCCGACGTCCTTCGCCACGCCGAAATCCAGAACCTTCGCCTGGCCCTGCGTCGTGATGAAAATATTCGCCGGCTTAATATCCCGGTGAATGATCCCTTTGGAGTGTGCGGCGTCCAGCGCCTCGGCAATCTGCATGCCCCAATCCAGCGCTTCGTTTATCTTCAGGGGTTTGGCGGCAATGCGGTGCTTGAGCGTCTGCCCCTCCAAAAGCTCCATGACGATGAAAGGCTGACCTTCGTGCTCGCCAATCTCGTGAATGGTGCAAATGTTGGGGTGATTGATGGCCGAGGCGGCACGCGCTTCACGCCCGAAGCGCTCCAGCGCCTCGCCATCCTTCCCCATCCCTTCGGGCAGGAACTTGAGCGCCACGTAACGGGTCAGAGTGGTGTCCTGGGCCTTATAAACCACGCCCATGCCGCCGCCGCCGAGCTTTTCCAGAATGTGGTAATGGGAAACCGTTTTGCCCAGCATGGCGTCCGGGCCCGCCGTGCCTGTCGCCCGCGCCTGATCCCACGCCAGGGCTTGCGCCGCCACCTCCAGGGCCGGCTTTCCCAGGAAACTTCCGGTGTCTTCTCCCTGCGCCAGCAGCACTTCTACTTCCCGGCGCAAAGATTCATCCCCGGCGCAAGCGTCGGCGAGAAACTGCGAGCGCTCGCTCGCATCGCGCTCCCGCGCGTCGTGATACAAGCGTTCGATTTTCAGCCAGCGCTCAGGCTCCACTCTGCTTCTCCCTTCTCAATTCGTGCCGCAGCCCACTCTGTGATCCGTCCAGGATGAACAAACGCTATCACGTTCGTTCAGCGTTTTCCACACCTTGCGGTCACGGCTGGTTCGCCGGCTAAAATATTTTTTCCTGCCATGACCCTTTTCACCAGCCTTTTCCGCCCTACAGAGTGAGGCAACTCAGGGTTGTCCAAATTCAAAACTGCGAAAAGGAGAAGTTCATGAAAACGCATCAGAAGTTTACGGTTCTCAGGCTGTTGGTTCTGGGAGTGCTGGTGGCAGGATTCAACGCGAAGCCCGCAAGTGCACAGGCCTTCCAGGGAAAATTCACCCTGCCGTCTGCGACTCGTTGGAGCTATGCGACGTTGCCGGCCGGCGACTATTCCTTCACACTGGACACAGATTACCGTGGTAGCAGGGTCACGATATTTCGTGGGACGCAAGCCGTAGCGCGGATTCTATCCCCAGTTGTCAACTCCCTCAAGTCGGGCCGCTCCGAGATCGTGATGGAAAGCGGGACAGTCCGCGAGGTGAATCTGCCCACGATTGGGGTGAACCTCCACTACCCAACGCCTAACCCCGGCCACCGGGCGGCCCCGCAAGAACCGCAACTCGCACAGATCATCCCGGCCGCCAAGGCGGGCGCCGGACGGTGAACCCAGCCCAGGAACACAGAGAGCCAGTTACTCCCCTGCTGTGGCTCTCTGTGACCCACCCCCAGACTGCAAAACCCATTGGTCAAGTTGGTCCATCGGTAACCGAAGCCTGCGCCAGACCCTCCTATGCATAGGAAACTTGGGGGCAATTTTGGGAAATTTTGTCCTACCGGTAGAATTTTGGTAAATATCTCCCTGAACAATGGACGCCATGTTGCTTGGCTATTAATTGGAGGACTGTTTTGTGGTGGAATCGCGCAGCAGGGGCGAGGGGTCAAGCGCGAGGTGTCAGGTGCCAGGTGTCAGGTGATAGGTGCTGAGGCTGGAATCTTCCTCCTTTAATACATAAACAGCCCCCGCGAGGCGGAAATTGATGAGAAACCCATATCAGGCGAATATATTTATGGAAAAACAGTGAGTTAAGGGAGAATTGAGAGAAACACAATGGGGGAAACAAAGAATCAAGTTTTTGAAAACAGGGAAGTTACCCTGAAGCAAACCAGAAGTGGGGCGCTGCCCCTTAGAGATGTTAGAAATGAAGGAACCACCGGGGATGTATATGAAAACACACGCGAGTGGACAAAATGTACACTCAAAAAACGGCCTTTTTACAGGAAAATGCACTAATTTATGCGGTCATTAAACCAGGAATCAACCCGACCCCAGCACCGGCACGGCCACGGAGCGCACCGCGCGCGCGTCATCGCTCAACAGAAGGCGGATGACCCGCGTCACATCCTCGGTGGAAACCCACCGGGAGAAATCGGCTTTGGGCATGTCGCGCCGGTTCGCTTCCGTGTCCATGGTTCCGGGCAGGATGCAGTGCGCATGGATATTGTAGCCTTTCATTTCACTGGCGAGGATCTCGGTAAACTGGCGGACCGCCCCTTTCGATATTGCGTAGGCGGCAATGCCCGCGCCGCCACCGTTCAGAATCGCTCCACTGGAAGTGGTAATAATCCGGCCGAAGTTCTGCCGGATCATCAGCGGCACAACGGCATGTGCGGCAAGGTAGACCGTCCGCAGGTTCAGATCGAACATCCGATCCCAGCTTTCCTCGCTGGTTTCGTGAATCTTTCCCGCCGCGAACCCGCCGGCAATGCAAACCAGGAAATCAACACGCCGCCAGCGCTCGGTGACGTCGGCGACGAATCGCTCAACGGCAGCGGCCTTGGTCAAATCGGCTTGAGCCCCCCACAGCCGCTCGCGCGCGGCGCCGGCGCGATTCTGGAGCGCTGCCCATTGTTCATCGGCGGTATAGGGCACCGCCACACGCGCTCCGTTTCCAGCGAGATCAAGCGCCACGACGCTGCCCAAAGCGCCCGATCCGCCCGTAACGATGGCGACTCTATCTTGAAAGTCCACAGAAACACCTCGCATCCTCGAGCTTCCAGGGGAGCTGAAATGATAGCAGAGGTGAGCAGGGGTTGGAGGATGAAAATCAGGGCGGCGGTTTGAAAACGAGCGCAGCGAAGGAGGGGCGGCCGTGAACGGAAACAACATCCATTGGAGCGGGGAAAATATGGGGCTGAATGGCAATTTGAACAATACCTTTTTGACTTAGGTTCCTCCTGGGAATACCATGGCGTGCTGAGGAGTGCCGGCTCCGCATGATTGGCAAAACGTTAGCCCACTACGAGATTGGGGACCGCCTGGGGGAAGGGGGGTCGGGCGTCGTCTATCGCGGGCGAGACCTGCGCCTGGAACGGCCGGTGGCGATCAAAGTTCTGGCGGACGCGCTGCGCGACGACGAACTCGCCTGGGCCCGCCTGCTGCGCGAGGCGCGCCTGGCTTCGCAGTTGAACCATCCGCACATCGCCGCCATTTACGACTTGGGGGAAGAGGAGGGTCGCGCCTACATCGTGATGGAGTACGTCGAGGGGCTGCCGCTCGCTGACCTCATCCCCGAAGGTGGCATGCCTTTCGAGCAAGTCGAGCGCTACGCCACGCAGATTGCCGGCGCGCTGGCTTTCGCCCACCAGCAAGGGGTCATTCATGGAGACCTAAAGGGGTCAAATATAATTGTTACTTCAGAAGGTAATATCAAGCTTCTGGACTTTGGCCTCGGCCGGCGCATTCCTCGCGGCGGCATGGAGGAGGTCACAAGCTCACGCTTGCCCCTGGCGGAACCCGGCGGCACGGCGGGAACGCTGCCTTATCTCGCCCCGGAAGTCCTGCGTGGCAGTCCTACCAGCCTCCAGAGCGACGTATGGGCGCTGGGTGTGCTGCTCTACCAGATGGCCACCGGCGAGATGCCCTTCCGCGGCGCCACGCCCTTCGAGCTGAGCGTGGAAATCATGGTGGGCGCCCCGCCCAAGCTCGAGCAACTGCCGGAACCGCTCCAATCCACGCTGCGCCATTGCCTGGAGAAGGACCCCGTGGCCCGCAACTCCCATGTGGGCGAACTCGCCGGCGCGCTCGAGGGAAATAGCCGCAGAGCTCAGCCCGCCTTGCCCGCGCGCGAAGCCGCAGGCCCCACCCCGACCGCCGAGCAACCGTCGGCGCTCCCCGCTTCACGCCGCCGGCGCACGTGGTGGAGGGCAGGCGCAGCAACGGCGCTCCTCGTGTTGCTGCTGGGGGGCATTTACGCCCGGCACGTCTGGGTCATGCGGCACGCCGCTCGGCCGATTCCCGAATCCCAGGCCCTCAAAGCTCTCGGCGCGGGAAATCCCGATGTGAAGGTTTGGGTCAACACCGACTCCGGAACCTATCATTGTCCCGGCACGAGATGGTACGGGAAGACCCAGGAAGGCGAGTACATGACACAGAAGCAGGCGCAGGACAAGGGATATCACCCGGCCGCAAGCCGCGCGTGCATGTGAGGCAGGAGAAGGGACGGTCCGGCGGAGAAATCCGCCTCAGTCGAAATGAAGAGTAAAGAAAGGAGGAAGGGCGCGAGACCTAATCGCCCACTGCTGAATCCGTCGAGCTGGCCGGGACTGTCGAGTTGGCAGTGATCACAAAACTCTGGTCTGTGTAGTAGTACACGCCGCCCGTCTGGCCGGGGGTCGAAGGGTTCGCGTTTATGGTGAATCCATTTGTCGTTCCGGCATCAATCAAGGTGGGGGTATAGAAAAAGCTGTAACCGCTCTTATAGCCCCCGGCAAGGACTGAATCTATCAAGCCCGCTGCGGTCGAGGTTGTTGGCTGGCCGGAATCCGGGGGAGCCAAATACGTCAGGGAGCTCGAGAAGCCCGCACCGTAAGTGGTGGAAAAGGTCACCTCCGCCGATGAAATGACACGTAAACTCTCGATGGCGGAAGCTTGATTGGCCGCAACTCGACTGCGCAGGAAATTGGGGATGGCAATCGCGGCAATGATCAGGATGATCGCGACGACAATTAACAACTCAATGAGCGAGAAAGCCCGCTGGTCATGACGCATGCCTGTTCTCCTCCCCCAATCGAGCGCAACGCAGAACCATAGAGGCGTTCAAGGCGCTGTACCCTTCGTGACGTATCTAGGAGCACGTCAAATACCAACCTCCCACCTCTCCTTGAGCTCTGAATAATTGAAAATAGAGGCCTTCCCCAACCCGACCTCGCGCATCGTACCACAATCGGACACAGAGTGGAAGAGCTGTTGACAAAAAATGTCCGATCTGTAGCCCCTTGTGGGGATTGCCCACATCGGGCAAAACTGGCATTCTTCTCCATAGCCAAGTTACCTAACCTCGCTGTAGCCCGCCGGGGCGAGGAGATTTCTGGAAGCTTTCTCCCCGCGTTGACTGTCCCACCGGCCACCGTCCAGCGGGAATCCGGTTCTATGGGGAAAGTTCCACCTCGGCGCCGCGGCGCTCCGCCGACAGGTAAGCGCTGTAAAGCACCGCAATGGTATCGCGCGCCAGTTCCCCGCTGGAGATCGGGGCGCGGTTGGCGGCAAAGCTGGTCATGAAATCCTGGAACTCCTGCGGGTAACCGTGTTGCCAGTCTTCGTCAGGCGCGGGATTGCTCCAACCCTGCTTGGTGCCGAGTTTTTCCGTCAAGTAAACGTCCTTCAGGATATCCTCGCGGGGGTTGTAGGTTTCAATCGCGTTGATGGGATTCAGATTACATCGGGTACGATGATTATTGGCGAAAACCTCCAGCCAGTTGTCTACACCTCCCAGGACGAGTTCGGTGGAAAAAACGTCGCCCACCGTGCCATCGTCAAACGTGACGTGTACCTGGCAGTAGTCCTCGATGTCGTCGTAGGTGGTGCGCAGGAATCCCGCATCGCGGTAGTTCTTCAGCCGTGTGATTTCATGGGTGCGGCCGGAAACGGTGGCGGGACGAATGGCCTTGCCGTCATGCGCCTGGCCCTCCACGCGTTTCAGGTAGAGGATGGCTGACATGGGGTGGCAACCCTTGCCCACCAGCGATCCGCCGCCGGAGAATTTCCAGATGCCATAGTAGGGTGAATGAGAACCGCTGTGCGACTCTTCGCCAATCATCCAGAGAATCTGCCCGCCGCTTTTCTCTACGATCTCCCGTTCCTTGGCAATGGCGGGGGCGTAAACAAAATTCTCGGCATAGCCGAGCTGCTTTCCTGACGCGCGCGCCGCGTCGAGAATGCGGTCGCAGCTTGCCAGAGCTTCGCGCAGCATCACTTCCTTGCTGAAGGTGTTGCCGCGGAAGTCCTCTGTCCCCGGACCGTAATAGCCCGTGAAGGGCTTTTCGATGATGACGTGCTTGCCGCGCTGAAAAGCCGCTACGGCCAGCGGTTCGTGCGTCGAGCCGGGCGTGCACAGGTCAATGACATCGACGGCATCGCACAAATCCTCAAAGGAGGCGAAGGCCTTGATGCCATGCGCGCGCGCAAACGCTTCGCGCGACTCTGCCGACTTCGCGGTCACCCCCACAACCTCCACCGGCACGCCATAGACGCGCCGCAATCCTTCCCAGTGAAATCGCGCGGCAAAACGCGCGCCCACCAACCCGACTCTGATCGCTGCAGGCATAGGAAACCTCGGTTTTGCGTTCTCTTCTCGGGCGGCGCAGACCAACCTGCACCTGCCCCCTCGAAAAACGAGAGGATTCTAACACCCCATTGGCGTTGCGGAGGGAAGTAATTCAGACGTTGGGCACACGCGGTCGAGGAGCGCTTGGGCCAGAAAGTTCCGCAATCCTTGCTGCACGGAATCAGAGATCCCTGTGTGCGCCGGCCACCGAGGTTTCCCTGATTTGTCCCTCACTTTGTCTCCCCTGGCGGCACTCGGGTAAATTCTGGAAGTGCCAACAACTGACCTGTGGGAGTATTATGGTGGGGGAGATCTGATTTCCTGAGGAATGCCCGCGCGGGGTGAGTCGCGGGGAAGCCCAGGTGAAAGAAGGAATTGTGGCTGAAGAAAGGTTGAAGATCGCGGTATTCGTCGATTTTGACAACATCCAAATCGGAGTCAAGGAGACGCTGGGGAAGGACTTTGACGTCTCCATCGTCCTCGAGGCGCTCAAGGAGCGGGGCGAGGTGGTCAGCAAAGTCGCCTATGGCGACTGGCCGCGCGCCAGCGAGTACAGCCGCCAGATGACGCAGCACGCCATTCACATGGTGCAGCGCAGCGTGACGCCGCGCGGCGACAAGAACGGCGCGGACATCAACCTGGCGCTCGACGCGCTGGAAATGGCTTTTACCCACAACCACATCAATACCTTTGTGATCGTCGGTGGCGACAGCGACTTCATCGCCCTGGTGGAAAAACTGAAGCAATACGACAAGCGGGTGTTCGTCGTCGGCGGGCGCCAGTTTACCAGCGGAATCTTGCAGAGGAACTGCCACGAATTTATTTCCTACGAAAACCTGATGAAAACCGGCGGCGACGGTGGGCGCACCGCGCGCACCCAGCGTACCGCGGCGCGCAGTGCGGAAGGCCGCTCGTTATCCACGGCGATGCCGAACATCCAGCGCGCGCTGCAGATTCTGGCGGAACGCGAGGTTGCGCCGCAACTCGGTCTGCTGAAAAGCACCCTGCTGCAACTGGATGCCACGTTCAGCGAGCGCGACTTCGGCGCCGGATCATTCCTGGAATTCATCCAGAAGCTCCGCAAGGCGGGTCTGGTGGAAATGCGCCGGACGGACCGTGGTTATCTCGTCGAGGCGCTGGAAGGCGAGAGCGCTCGCGAAACTTCCCCAGAGCCGGTGGCGGAGGCCGCCGCCGTGGAGAGCGAACCGGTGGTGGCGGAAGCTCCGTCAAGTGATGCTCCATCTGCTGCCAGCGCTCCACCCGCTCCCGCGGCAACGGCGCCGGCGTCCCCGCCGGCGAGCCCGGAGGATTCCCTGGCCGCATTACGGCAAGCGTTGCCCAGCCATTTTGAGAAGACGCCCAACCGGCCGCTCTACCTCCGCCAGATTCGGCAACTCTTGCGCGCGGCTGGAAGTTCCGCCGACGAGCGGGCGGGATTTCGCGGCCTGCTGGATCTTCTCCACCAAGCCCAACGCGAAGGCTGGCTGCGCTTGCATCGCGATCGCAAAGGGGTTTGGCGGGTCTTCCCCGCGGGTCCCGCCCCTGCGCTGATTCCTGCGACCTCGGCAGAAGTTGCGGCTGAGGCGCCGCCCGAGCTTGAACCAGAGCTACTCATGCCGGTTGAGACCGACGTGAATTGGGAGGCGGAATCGCTTCCCGAGGACATCGTCGAGCCTGAGGAGACGGCCCCGCCCGCCGTGATTGACCAGCTTGTGCTTGTGGAACCCACTCCCCAACCAAAACCACGCAAGCCGCGCGCTGCCAAAGCGGGAGCCAAGGGCGGCAAGCGCAAGACCTCCGCGCGGCGCAAAGCCAAGGAACCGGCAGAAGCCGGCGAAATGTGATCGGGTGATATGGCCCGATGACCCGATTCCTTATCGGTCGCCCAACTCCAGCACCGCGATGGTGTCAGAGTCGTCCCGGGCGCTCGGGGGAATCCGGAGGACCAGGCCGCCTGCCGCTTCGCTGACCTCTCCCCGGCTTCCATCCTTCAAGAAGTGTGCAGCCTTCACGATGCCGGACAGCGGCGGAAGCGCCAGGGAAGCATCCGGCCAATCCAGGATGTGAACGTAAACCTTATTTCCCTTCTGCGTCGTCACGCCCCAAGGCCGCGGCGCGATTGGCCCCCCGCGCGTGCCGTAAATTGATTCGCCGTACCGTGTGAGCCACTGTCCCATCTCTCGCAGGCGCGTCTGGAATTCCGGCTGAATCTTCCCATTGGGCATCGGCCCGACATTCAAGAGGAAATTCGCGTTGTAGCCCGCCGCTCGAACCAGGTATTGAATAAGTTGGCGAGTGCTCTTGTAGTGGGCATCGCCGATATTGAAACCCCAGGCATGATTCATAGTCTCGGCGGTCTCAAGCGGTATTTGATTGCTGATCACCGCCGTCTGATTGAATCCCGCGGTGTTTTGTCCCGGCAGATCTTTCTCGAACATCTGGAAATCCTCGCCGGGGAAAGGCGCGTGGTGGTGATTGGAACCGATCAGCGTCTGGGGTTGCAAATCGTGAATGAGTTGGTAAGTTTTTGCCAGACGCCAGTCGGCGTCCGGCTTGTCCCACATCCCATCGAACCAGATGCCGCCGATCTCCCCATAGTTGGTCAGCAATTCGCGGAGTTGCGCGTCCATATAATCCAGATATTTATGCCAATCACCGCTCTCGGGGCGCCCCGTATCATGCCCGGTCCTTCCACGCGGGTAATAATTCGGATTATGCCAATCAAGCTGCGAGTGATAGAAGCAGAGCTTGATGCCCTGACGGTGGCATTCGTCCGCCAGCATCTTCAGCACGTCTTTCTTGTAGGGCGTACGGTCCACGATGTTCCAATCGGATTGCTTGGTGGCAAACATGGCAAAGCCGTCGTGATGCTTGCTGGTGATGGTGATGTATTTCATCCCTGCCGCCTTCGCCAGCGCCACCCATTCGGCGGGGTCGAATTCCGTGGGGTTGAAGAAGGCGGGTAGCTTTTCGTACTCCTCCACCGTGAGGTGCCGCTCGTTCATCACCCATTCACCGTCCCCCAGGACGCTGTACACACCCCAGTGAATGAACAATCCAAACTTCGCGTCCTGGTACCATTCCCGCGCCGCCAGGTTGGCGGCGCTGGGCCGGTAACTCTCCTGTGCGCGTGCGGCTTGGCAAAAAGCCAACCCGCCTATCGCGAGCAGGAGCATGGAGGCTAACAACAGCTTGCGGGGGCCATATTTCTGGATCATGGCGATTACTCCTTGTCAGTTACGGGGTGTTCTTCCACCACGCGGTGAAGGCAGAAAACCCCGTGGGGCGTAAGACATCAACACGCACGCGCGTGGGATGCTTCTCCTGAAACCCGATGCGAAGGGTAGCCTGCTGCCCGGGAGAAAGCTCGGGTAGCGCCGCTGAACCCTCTTCCATGGGAAGATCGTCAAACCCGAATATCATCCAGCGCAGAGTATAACCCTCCAGCGTGTAGGCGGGCAGGGTCTGGCGCGTTGCCACCGTGGCGCTCAGTGATCCCTCCCCTGCGGCAAGTTGCAGGCTTTCAACCGGGCTCGCTTCTTGGCGCAGGGCCTCGAACGAAGGCTTGCGATTGCCGTACAGGTCCACGACGCCATGCACGCGCTGCTTCAGGGGCCCGACACCCTTGTCGCCGATGTGGGTGCGATAGTCGTTGTAATCGAAGAAAATCGTTCCGGCCACAAAATCGAATTCGCGGCAGGCTTGGGTGTGATCGCGCAGGATTTCGACGCGCCGCGCATCGCCTCCCAGGCGCTCAGGCTTGCACTCACAATACCCGTATTCGGAAATCACCACCGGCTTATGGGGAAAGGCCTCGTGAATTTGCTGCAGACTGCGCCGAACCGAATCGGGGTTCCCCGGGTACCAGCTTTCGTAATACTCGTTCCACTCGATGAAGTCCAGCAAGCCGGCGGCGTCTTCCCCAGGGCTCTGCTGAAGGGAGTTCGAGGCATAAGTCAACAAGCGGTGCGGATCGAGCCGGCGGGCCTCGGCGGCCATCTGTTGAATGAAGGCGCGCGATACGGGGTTGTGTCCGTTGACCTCGTTGCAGAGCCCCCAGGAAGCGATGCACGGGTGATTGCCGTCGCGCGTGATCATTTCGCGCAACTGCCTGAGGCCGTTCTGCATGATGACCGCTGAGGGCTCGTTCGCCATCCCGCTGAAGGTCGCGCCTCCCCAGGCAGGCACTTCCTCCTGAATCAGAATGCCGTGCCGATCGCAATAATCGAGCACGCGTTTGTCCTGCTGCCAGTGGACGCGGGTGAAGACGCAATTGAGTTCCTTCAAATCGTCGTGGTCATGGGTAATCCACGCCGCAGGTTCCGCCATGCCATACTGCGGATTGCTTCCCGCCATGCGCTCCACGCCCATCAGGCGAATGCGCTCGCCGTTCAAATAGAAAGCCGTGCCTTTGACTTCGAACTTGCGTGATCCAAAAACAACCGAGCAGCAGTGCAAGGGCTTATCGCCAGCGTTAATGGTGACGACCGCCCGATAAAGTTGGGGGTGATCGAAATGCCAAAGCTCTAGGGGCAGCTTGAGGGGCAAAAGCTGCGTCGCGGCCACATCGGAAGGGCCTGCGCCAATTTCCGCAGCTTTTCCCAAGGTCGCCAGGGCAACGCCCGAGCCTTCCTCTACAATCGAGTAGCCGATGGTCACCGGCTGCACCGGCACACCGCACCAGCGCACGCCGGCCGAGATGTTCACGCTGGTTTGGCCGGAGTCGAGCTCCGGCACCGCCTGAACGCCCACGTGATGGATGAACACGCGCGGCGTCACCAGCAGGCTCACCGGACGCGTGATGCCTCCATCCGGAGCCCAATCGTATGAGTTGTTGCGGGGGAGCATGTCATCGCGAAAGGAGTTATCAACCTGCACGGCGAGGAAGTTTGTTCCTTCAAATCGCAGCGCGGGCGTGGCATCGAACGTGAACGCAGTATAGCCGTCCCGTGGATGATCCCCCAGGAACGTGCCATTCAGCCACACCTTCGCGGTATGGAACACGGCCTCGAACTCGATTCGCACCCACAGCGGGGCCCAATGCGCTGGGGCTTCGAACTCCGCCCAGTACCAACCCGCACCCATGTAGTCCGCGTTTGCCGCAGAAACCTGCCAGGTATGAGGAACCGTCACCGGCGTTAGCGTGCTCGGCCTGTCCTTGGCCGATTTGAACCAGCCTCGCGACTCTCCGGCGCCGGCCGGATCGAGCGCGAACGTCCAACTCTCCACCGGGATGACCGCCGTAGCGAGATTGGAACAAGGCTCCGCCAGACTCGAGTGCGTGCTGGGAAGCACCGGTGAGGTGAAGGCCACTGCCGCACCCGCGGCTCCGAGCTGCTTTAGAAAGCGGCGACGAGGTTGTTTGTTCATTTTGGGATCACCGAAAAAGGAAAAAGATAATTGGGAATGAAATCCTAGTCAGATCACCAGCACGCCCGCGCCGTGGATTCTACTACTTTTGAGGTTTTGTAGAGCGCGATTTGCCTCGGGAAGCTGAAAGGTCTCGATCTCCGTGCGCACGGGGATTTCCGCCGCGAGACGGAGCAGGGAGCGCACATCATCACGCGTGCTGTTCGCCACGCTGCGCAGGATGCGTTCTTGATAGAGGAGTTGATATTCCATCTCGGGTAAGGAGGACATGGTGATGCCGGCCAGCGCCAGCGTGCCGCCCTTGCGGAGCGCGCGCAAGGCGTCGGGGACAAGCTTGCCCGCTGGGGCAAAAATGGTGGCGGCATCGAGCGGCGCCGGTGGCGGCTCACCCGCCGCGCCCGTCCACACGGCCCCAAGCCGGCGCGCCAGTTGGCGGTGCGATTCCGCGCGCGTGAAGACGTAGACTTCGCACTTCCAGTGACGCGCGATCTGGATGACAATATGCGCCGAGGCGCCAAAACCGAATAGGCCCAAGCGTTCTCCCGGCTGGAGGTTCGAAAGCTTCAGCGCGCGATAGCCAATGACGCCGGCGCAGAGCAAGGGCGCAGCTTCCAGATCCGAGAAATTTTCGGGGAGCGCATAGGCAAAGGCGGCGGGAGCCACCATCGCTTCCGCATAGCCGCCGTCGGCATGAAAGCCCGTGAACCGTGCTCGATCGCAGAGGTTCTCCAAGCTTTTGCGGCAGTATGCGCATTGCCCGTCGGTCGAATAGAGCCACGGAACGCCCACGCGGTCACCCTCACGAAACTCGTTCATGCCCGCGCCGAGAGCGTCCACCGTGCCCACGATTTGATGGCCAGGAACCACCGGAAGCCTGGGGAGCGCCAAATCCCCTTCCACAATGTGCAGGTCCGTATGGCAAACGCCGCAGGCGCGCACGCGCACGCGGATTTCCCCGGGGGCAGGGGCAGGTAAGGGAAGGTCCGCGAGCCGTAAAGGGTTCTCCTCAGCCGGCCGCGGTTTTTCCAGCAGCATGGCGCGCATGATTAACCCCGAGTCTATCTGAGACGGAATGGGGTCGCAAGCGACGGTTCGTCGGTAGTGGGTCAGGCTGGTGAATTTCCGAGCGGGCGTTTTTCTTTTCCAATGCGGCGCCCTACATTACCCAGCGGCGCGAGGTCTTGTAAGCAGCAATCCGTTCGGGGAGCCAGTCCCGCAATTGGGGGGCAAGGTAGAACCTGGGCCGGAGCAGGTCGTCGTCCGGCCGGACCATCCCTTCGGCGAGCGCGGTGGCCGCAAGTGGCGTTTCCGGGTAAATCCGTATGCCGACTGTGACTTTCAGAGCGTCAAGATTCAGCGAGTCAGCGAAGGCAAGGCTCTCCTCGACGCTCTCCGGGGTTTCGCCCGGACCTCCCAGCAGCAAGAAACCTCTGCGGAAAATGCCAGCGTGCGCAAACATCCTCGCCAGCGTTCCCACCTCCTCCGTATTGAACCTCTTGTTCAAGCTTGCCAACATGTGGTCGGAGCCACTTTCGAACCCGAAGCTGATCTCCCGGCAGCCGGCCCGCGCCATCAGTTCCACCAACTCCGCATCGACCCACTTGGGGTAGATGATGCACCAGAAGTTAATTGCGAGGCCTCGTTCCACGATCTTCCGGCAAAGCTCTTTGGCGTAGTCGGGCGGAAGATTAAAGGTGTTGTCGACAAAGTTGAAGTTGGTGAACCCGGCCAGCGCGAGTTGTTCGAGCCATGCCGCGATGGCTTCCGGAGAGTGCTGGCGGAGGGTGCGCCCTTCGATGGCGCTGGTCGAGCAGAAACTGCAATCCAGGTGACAGCCGCGGCGACTTTGGATGGGAACCCAGAAATCGGATTTGCTGCTAACGGGGGGAATCCAGAGCCCGGACTCCGGGAGCGGGAGATCATCCAGGTTCTTTGCGAAAGCTCTGTCAGCGGGCCTTTGGCCGGGAAGATAAAGGCCCGGCAGTCCGGACACCGGCGCGCCATTCGCCAGGCGTTCGAGCAAGGCCGGGAAAGTTGCTTCTCCTTCACCCTGGATTCCCATGTCGGCGCCGAGGTAGCGCATCGCGCTCTCGGGGAAAATGCTATATCCCGCCCCGCCCACGATGATCGGAGCAGCGCACAGGCTGCGGCAGGTCTTTACAACTTCACGAACCGGAGGCAGGAGGAACTTCGGATCGGCCATATTCTGGTCATCGATGTTGCGCACGGAAATGCCGATGACTTCAGGCCGGAATCCTCCGACGCAATCTTGGATGGCCGACTGCGTGTCTCCCTCAAACATCAGATTCAGTAAAACCGCATCGTGGCCGGCTTTGCGGCAGGCGGCGGCCACCAGCGCCGGCCCCAGCGGCAGCGGGAGGAGGTTCATCCTCTCAATGTTCGCGGAGATGAGAACGACTCTCATGGCTTAAACCCCGCGCCGGTGCTAATCGGCGGCCGGAACCGTACCGCGCTGTCTTGCCTTCCTCATGAGCAGCGCTAAGGGAACGGTTGCCAAAAACAGGAAACCCATGACCCGGAACACTTCCACAAAGCTGATCAAGGCCGCCTGCTTCTGGAGCATGGCGTAAAGGATGCCGAGACCACCATGCCCCGCCGTGCTCCAGTCGAAACCCCGATGGAAAAAGAATCCCCTTACCTGCCCCAGAAACTCTTGGCTCCGCAGGTCGTAGGGTGTTACATGAGCGACCAGTATCGACTGATGGAACTGGGACCGCCGCGCCACCCACGTCGTGACGAACGAGATGCCGACACTCGAGCCGATATTGCGCATCACGCTGTACAAGCTGGTGGCATATCCGGTCTCCGCCTTGGGGATAGGGTCCATCGTGGCGACCGTCAACGGCACGAAGATGAATGCCATGCCCGCTCCCTGGTTGATCTGGTAGGTGAGGATGTCCCAGGTGCCCGACTCCAGACTCATGTGGGAGTAACCGAAAAAGGCCATGCTGGCTACGACAAACCCGAATATCAGCATCCCGCGAGCGTCCCAGCCCTTGCCCAGAAGATAACCCACCAGCGGCATGCACAAGGCGGTGGCGATGCCACGCGGACTGGTCCAGATACCTGCCGTAACAGCCGTCCACCCCAGCAACGTCTGCATGAAAAGCGGCAGCAGGACCAGGCTGCCGTACAGCACAAATCCCAGTATCGTAATCAGTACAATCCCGGCGGCAAAGTTTCGGTATTTCAGCAACCTGAAACGCACAATGGGTTGCGGCGTGTAGAGTTCGCGGATCACGAAGATCGTGAGCATGACCGCGGCGATCACTGCCAGTGCCACGATAAAGTGCGAAGCGAACCAGTCCTCCTCCTGGCCTTTGTCCAGCATGATTTGCAACGCTGCCATGCCCACCGCCAGCATGCCTAATCCCCACAAGTCCACGCGCAGCGTCCCGCGGCGGATATGGGGGGGGTCGTAAAGAAACCGCGAGATCATGAGCAGGCTGAAGATGCCAATCGGCACGTTGATGTAAAACACCCAGCGCCAGGAGTAGGTATCGGTAATCCAGCCACCCAAAGTCGGCCCCAGGATGGGGGCAGCCACAATGCCCATTCCCCAGAGCGCCATCGCTTCGCCCCGCTCCTCGGGAGGGAACTCCTCCAGCAGGACCGCTTGCGAAAGCGGTTGCAGCCCTCCCCCCGTGGTCCCTTGGAGCACGCGGAAGAAGATCAGCGCTCCCAAACTCGGGGCCAGGCCACACAGCACACTGGAAATTGTGAACCCGCTCACCACCGTTAGCAAGAGCCGCTTCCGTCCGATCAGGTTCGCCAGCCACCCGCTGATGGGCAGAATCACGGCGTTGGCAATCAAGTACGAGGTCAACACCCAGGTCGCTTCATCGACACTGGCGGACATGCTTCCGGCGATATGCGGCAGGCTGACATTCACCACCGACGTGTCCAGCACCTCCATGATGGCGCTCGACATGACCGCGATCGCAATCAGCCAGCGGTTCGCCGAAGGACCACCTGGATCTGGAGGGCTCATTTGTTTCCATCCGAGCACGATCGATGCGCCTGCGGCAGGCACCTTGGCCTTCCGCCATTAATCAGCAATCTTCCGCCTCGCGCGACGCTTTCGTCGGGATTCTCCCGCGGGATGACCACCATGTTTTCTAACGGCCATTCGTATGCCGGTGCGACGAGGGCCATGAGCTTTTGGATCAGCGATCGTTTCCTCGTTGAGCTAATCCGGGGAGCTTCAATGATCGCCGCGGGCACGGGCATTCCCTCGATTTTCCAAAACCGCCACGCATCATGCTTGTTCACCAACCAAGAGTGTACTCCCAACCCCCTTGCAAGGGCTGCGATGATCGTCGAGCCGACCAGGTCTTCGCCTGGTCCCGAGCCGATCATGAGATGGTTCCTTCACTTGCTTCCCTGTGACGCTTCGCGAAATAATGGGTTGATGAGCTCAGCGTTCAAGCTGAACCCCGAACAATTGAAAGCCGTCGAGCATGGGGAAGGCCCGCTGCTGATTATTGCCGGGCCGGGCAGCGGCAAGACGCGCGTTATCACACAGCGCATCGTCCACCTCCTGACGGGATCGGAAGGGGTCGCCGAAGAACCGGGGTTGCTTCCCTACTTGAAGGCTCCGGTGCGCCGAAGTAAGGAATACTCCGGCGCGGCGATTCAGCCGGAGAATATCCTGGCGTTGACCTTTACGGAGAAGGCGGCGAGAGAAATGCAGCGCCGCGTGCGCGAGGCCCTGCCGGATCTCGAAGCCCCTCCCCGCATTTCCACCTTCCATGCGTTCTGTTACGAGGTGCTTCGCAAGCGTCATTTCGAGCGCACGCTGCTCGACAAAATCGATGTTTGGATATTCCTCCGCCGGCGAATGGAAAGCCTGGGACTCCAGTTCTACCAGAAGCTCCCCGAGCCGGGCGCGTTTCTCCATTCGCTCAACGATTTCTTCTCGCGATGCCAGGATGAGTTGATCGAGCCGGCGGATTTTGAGCGGTACGTCGAGGCGATGGAGAGAGAATTCCAGGACATTGCTCGTTCCCTGGACGCCGCCGAGCACACGCTGATGCAGCAGGAGATCCAGAAGAAGCGGGAGTTGGCGCGCGTCTTCCGCAATAGCCGGAAACTCATCGAGGAAGCCGGTTCCTCCAGTCTCGGCAGCCTGATTCCGGAAACGGTTCGTCTTTTCGATCGCGAGCCGGAGGTTCTGGAATCCTATCGCCAGCTCTTTCGCTATGTGCTGGTCGATGAATTCCAAGACACGAATTACGCGCAAGTGGAGTTGTTGAAGCGTCTCGTGAAGCCGCCTCACAACATCACCGCGGTCGGCGACGACGACCAAGCCATCTACCGGTTTCGCGGCGCGTCGCACGGCGCTTTCAAGATGTTTGACGAGGCTTTTCCCGGGCACGAAACGGTTTTTCTCGACACGAATTTCCGCTCCACCCAACGCATCCTGCGCGCCGCGGAGGTGCTGATCGCGAAAAATGATCGTTACGAGGCGAAGCCCCAACTGCGGACGAGCCGGGAAGAGGGTGCGCCGGTTTACCTGCTGCAATCTTCTGACTTCCTGAGCGAAGCGGCGTGGATTGCGGACGAAGTGGCGCGGCTCACCCGGCACGGGACGCCGCCGGGCGATATCGCGGTGCTTTACCGCGCGCACAGTTATCGCGATCCGTTGGTCGAGCAATTCCGCCGGCGGCAGATTCCCTTTGCCATTCGCGGACTCTCGATTCTTTCTACCATCATCCTGCGCGACCTGGTAGCATACCTGAATATCATCCACTCCCTGCACGACAACGTCAGCCTGACGCGTGTGCTGCTGACGCCGCGATGGAATTTCCCGGAGGAGTTGGCCCTGGAAGCCCGCCAGCAAGCGCTACGCGACCGCTGCTCGCTCTCTGATGTCCTGGAATCGTGGGAAAAGTCGGCCGACGAGCACCGGCTGGAGGGCACGGGCTGGCCGGAACTGCGCCGCCTGTTGGGCGAATTGCGCAAATATGCCGTGCACGCCCCAGTGACGGCGGTGCTCCAACGGTTGATCGGCCGGCTGGAACTGAGCTTCCTGCCGCAGGATCCCGATGGCGCGTATGTGGAAGCTTTCCGGAAATTCCTGGAAAAGTGGGAAGGCAAAAGCGAATTTTGGAAGCTCGATTCATTCCTGGAGTACTTGCAATATTTCCGCGAGGCCGGCGGAGCCATCGAAGCGCCCGAGCCTAAAAACAGCGAGCATGCCGTGCAAATGATGTCCGTGCACGCCGCCAAGGGGCTGGAGTTTCCCGTGGTCTTCATCTTAAGTGTGGCGCCGCGGCGCTTCCCCCATAGTGAGCAGAAGCCCGTCATCGAGTTTCCTGAGGCCCTGCGCAAGGGGCCTCCGCCGCCCGCCAACATTCACGAACAGGAAGAGCGGCGGCTGCTTTACGTAGGGCTGACACGCGCGGAAAACCGGCTGTATGTTTCCAGCGTCGCCAAGCCGGGAAAGAAATCCTCGATTTTCATCAGCGATCTGATATCCGACCCTACGGTTGAAGCGCGCGACCTCGAGCGCCTCCAGGCTCCCGACATTCCGCCGGAAACTGCTGAAGTGGCGCGGGCCGAGGCCGCCCCGCGCGATCGCCCTCCCGCTCCAAAACCGCAGGGTAACCTGTTTGGCAACACGACGGGCGCACCCGGAATCCATCCACCTCTCGCCGAGTGGGCCAGCCGCGCATCGGTTATCAGGCCCCAAGAAAAGCTTCAGCTCAGCGCCTCGGCCATCGAGACGTATGACACCTGCCCTCAGAAATTCATGTTCAGCCATTATTTGAAAATTCCGACGGGGCCGCAGCCGGCGCTGACTTTCGGCAACATCATGCACCAGTGCGCACGCCGCTACTTCGAGCTGCGGCGGCAAGGCCCGGTGAAATTCGAACAACTTTACGCGCATTTCGAGCAGAGCTGGAAAGGCGCCGGCTTCGAGGATGATTACCAGGAACAGGCCTACAAGAAGGCGGGACTCGAGCAACTGCGCGTTTTCGTGAGCCGGCATGAAACCGTCACGACTCTTCCCCTTGCCGCTGAGGCGCATTTCGCGCTCGACCTGGGCGACGTGGTCCTGGAAGGACGCATCGACCAGATTAATCCGCTCGCGGACCATTCCGTGGAGCTGGTCGATTACAAGACCGGCCGACCGCCGTCCCAGAAAGATGCGGACGAGAGTCTTCAGCTCTCGGTCTATGCCTTGGCCGCGCGCGACGAGATGCATCTCAACCCCACGAGGCTTACATTTTATAGCCTGACGAACAATGAGCCGGTGTGCACCGTGCGCACACCCCGGAACCTAGATTTGCTGATCACCGAGATTCGCGAAGTGGCCGCACAAATCCGCAAACAGGTGTTTCCACCCAAGCCAGGCTTTGCGTGCAAGTATTGTAATTACGTGCTAATTTGCCCGGCGCACGAAGAGACCTTCTGAATTGTCCGTCGCCGGTAGTCCGTTGTCCGTTGATCGCAAAGGCGTAACAGCTCAGCACGGACAACGGACTACGGACAAGAGGTGATCCCGATGAATTCGATTCTATTAATTTTGCTGGGCGTGGCGCTCGGTGGTGTGATCGGCTGGCTGCTGGCCGCGGCCCGCGCCCGGACGGAAATGATCAGATCCCAGGTGGATGCCGAAGGCCGCGTGAAGGCCGTGGAAGGCACCCTTCAGGAGGTCCGCGCACGGGTCGGCGCGCTCCAAGGCTCACTGGATGGTCGCGAACGGGAGTTGGGTGAATTTCAGCAAAAACTGCGGGAAGAAAGCGAGCAGAAGGTCAAGGCGCAAACCGAGCTCGAGAACGCCAGGATCGCCACCGCGGATTCAAATCAATTGCGCGAGCGCCTGAAGGTCGAAGGCGAATTGCGCGTCGCAGCGGAAACAATGCTGCACGAGACCCAGGCGAACCTGGAAGAGCAAAAGAAAATCTTGGAGGATGCAAAAAAGACCCTGGCGGAAACTTTCCAGGCACTTTCCGCCGAGGCTCTGAAGAGCAATAACCAGGCGTTTATCGCTCTGGCGCGCAGTCAATTTGAAACCTTGCAGGCGCAAGCCAAGGGCGAGCTGGACACGCGGCAGAAAGCTATTGACGGCTTAATCGGCCCGCTCAAGGAATCTCTGGGTCGATACGAGCACCAGATCCTGGAGATGGAAAAGGCCCGGCAAAAGGCCTATGGCACCCTGGATGAACAGTTGCGTACCCTGGCCCAGGCCAACCAGCGCCTGGAGGAAGAGACCAAGCATCTGGCGAGCGCCTTGAGTTCACCTCTGAAAGCTCGTGGCCGTTGGGGCGAGTTAACCTTGCGCCGAGTCGTGGAGTTGGCCGGAATGTCGGAGCATTGTGACTTCTCGGAACAGGAAACCATCACCACGGAATCAAGACAGCAGCGGCCCGACATGACCGTTTATCTTCCCGGCAAGCGCCGCATAGCGGTGGACGCCAAGGTTCCTTTGCAGGCCTTCCTCGACGCAGTCAATCCGGAAAAATCGGAAGAAGAGAGAGCCGCAGCACTGGCAACTCACGGGAAGTTAGTGCGCAGCCACATGAAACAGCTCGCCGAGCGCAAGTATTGGGAAGAAGTAGGTCCCGAACTGGAATTGGTAGTGCTCTTCCTGCCCGGAGAATCTTTTTTCAGCGCGGCATTGGAACAGGACCCTCAACTCATTGACGATGGGATGCAGAAGAAGGTTGTGCTGGCAACCCCTACGACGCTCATCGCGCTGTTGCGTTCGGCAGCTTACCTCTGGCAGCAGGAAAAGATTACCCAGAACGCACAGGTGATTAGCGACCTCGGCAAACAACTCTACGACCGCATCGGCACATTTCTAGAACATTTCCAGGAGGTGGGCAACTCACTTACTGGGGCGGTGAAGTCTTACAACAACGCTGCGGGTTCAATGGAATCGCGCCTCTTGGTCTCCGCGCGGAGATTCAAGGAACTCGGTGCAGCCACGGGGAAGGAAATTCCCGCACTCGAACCTGTGGATGAGGTGCCGCGCACGCTGGAGGCGCCGGAGAAAGAACAGAAGTCAGAAGCTAGGAGTCAGGAGTCGGAAGGCAGGAGCTAGAGATTAGGTGTGCGAAGAGAGGCGTGGCAGGCCGGGCAGTCGTCATTATGACTTCTGACTCCTGTCTCCTGGCCTCTTACTTCCAGCTTTTCCCTCATAACTTGTCATTCTTCCCACAAAAAAACTTTGGGGGTGCATCGCTGCACCCCCCAGAGTTCCTTTCAGATTTACGAAAGAGGCTTACCTCTTTTTCTTAGCTTTCTTTTTCGCTGCCATTCTATTCTCCTCCGAGCTTCTTAGATTTTTTCCGCCAACGTTGCTGGCGGAGCGCGTATTCAATCATCATGTATAGAGTCACCGAATTATCTTGTCAAGAGGAAAGTGATTGTTGACGACGAAAAAAGTGAGACGCCAAGAAGATGTGGGGATCATCCCGCGAAGTTACAACGGTGGTTCGTACCGGGCGGTGACCAAGGAAACGCGGCTGGGAATCGCGCTCCACGCGGGTGGAGTGAAGGTTCCCTGCCTTCGCAATGCAAATTAAGGTAAACTGGATTGCAGGCAGAACGACTACAGGAGCCGTCCCCAAGGGTTGACTGAAAAACCGGATGCGACTCGCCGTCTTTGTTTTGCATCCCAATAGAAGGGCCGAGGGCGCCCCAAGGACAACCATGCACACCGCACCTGCATCTCCCCCACATCACCTCAGATTTATGCGAGATATTATCTGCTCACTCGGCATTCTTTTATTGGCGGCATCCTCCCCGGGCGCACAGGATAAGCAAGAGCTTCCCACCCCCAGTCAAACCCTGAAAGTCAACATTGAGGTTGTGAACGTATACGCCGTCGTACGGCAGAAGAACGGCCGCTTGCTTCCCGACCTCACCAAAGACGACTTCACTTTGGAAGAAGACCGGAAACCGCAGGAAATCCGTTATTTCTCGCGTGAGACCGACACGCCGCTGACCATGGGCATCTTAGTGGACACCAGTCCCAGCCAGGGCCGCGTGCTGGACGTGGAGAAAAGGGAAGCAGAAGCATTCCTGCGGGATGTGCTGCGACCGAAGGACCTTGCCTTCGTTTTACACTTCGACGTAGAGGTGGAACTGCTACAGGACTTCACCGCGGACCTCCATCGGCTCGACAACGCCATCGAAGAAGGTGAAATTAATGGAGGCGGGACCCGCCCCACCCCGGGAACTTTTCCCTCAGGCGATTCGGCTGGGGCCACGCACCTTTACGATGCCATTTACCTGTCGGCGCGCGAGTTGCTCAAGAACGAAGTGGGCCGCAAGGTCCTCATCATGCTGACGGACGGTGAAGACCAGGGAAGCAAAGTCAAGTTGGAGACGGCGCTCGAGGCGGCGCAAAAAGCGGACATCATCATCTATTCGGTCAATATCCACGACCGGGGATTCTACAGCAGACAGGGGATGGGATATGGCGGCGAGTCGGTGTTGCGGAGGTTTTCCGACGAAACCGGCGGCCGGGTGATCGATGCAAACAGTAAGGATTCATCCGCGGCATTCCAGCAGATTGCCAACGAACTCCGCACGCAGTACTTATTGGGGTATACGCCTACCAACAACAAACTCGACGGGACCTTCCGCAAGATCGAAGTCAAAGTTCGCAGTGGTGATGTTAAGGTAAACGCCCGGCGCGGATACTATGCGCCGGAAGGTTAGAGGATAAGGCCGCCCTCCCGGTGACGAGGATCCGGGCGCGGAGGCGATGCGCCGGCTGTCCACCATCGGCTATTGAGAAGGCGCGAAGTAACCCAACCTGGCGCGAACGTGCCGGCTTTTGTCAACCGGCTCTACGGAAATATGGCGGTAGGTTCCGTCCCGGGCAGTATTCGTGGAAGTATAGTTGAGCCGGAATTGCGTACGGAGATCGCTTCCGATGGCTCGAAAATCCGCTGCCATGTCACTGGCTTCGAAGGGGAAAAAGGCGCGCCCCCCGGTTTGTTCGGCAAACCGCTTGAGCACTTTATCACCGCGTTCCTCGGCCCCGCTGCGGTTGGTGCTGATGGCGAAGATCGTCACATCTGCGTGTTGTGCCATGGCCAGCGCTTCCTCGCGGGTGCGTTCGCTATGGTTATCCTCACCATCGCTGATGACAATCAACATGGGACGCAGGTAAGGCTCAGGAGGCGGGAAAAAGAGTAATCTCTCCTTGCAGGAAAAGTAAATTGCGTCGTAGAGACTGGTAACACCCCCCGCCTGCAAACCGCGGATGGCGCCGGCGAGCTTTTCGACGTTATCCGTGTACTCCTGAACTATTTGTGGCTCCACGTCGAAGCCCACCACAAAAGCCGCGTCCTTTCCCTTCCGGATCGTGTCGGTGAGAAAATCGATGGCCGCTTGTTGTTCAAACCGCAGACGGTCACGAATGCTATTGCTGGTATCAATGAGCAGGCCGATGCGGAGTGGCAAGTCCGTTTCCCGGCTGAAATACTGGATCGTCTGTGGCTTGCCGTCCTCGAACAGGTTCAAATCGTCTTTGGTCATCATGATGACCATGTGATTTTTCTTATCGGTCACCGTCAAGGGCACTTCGACCAGGTAAACAGGAACTTTGATGACCGTGGGATTCGTGGTGTTTTGCACGGTGCTCGGAGGCGCGCTGGGCTTGGCCTCCTGGGCGAGGAGCCATCCCGGAAGGGCGCCTAGCAAAAGCACGGTGGCGAGAATTCCTTTGATCATCGAATGACTCCGCTTGCAGCAAATGATTATAGAAAGCGCCCCGAAAGCCGTCAACGAACATCCACGAGCTGGCGCGAACGGACGAACGCCCGGAATGGATCGCCTTCCCTTCGCGCCTTTATCCTGTCGGGCAGAGGGATGGACCACCCCTTCAGTTGGAAGCTGCGTCGTAGCCGGCAGGTTGCCCTTCGACCGCCTTCTTGCCCGCCCGGCGATTATCGATCCGGCGCGGGGAACCTTCGCGCGCCGTGACTTCGCCCCGCGCAAACTTGTATTCAACGCAGGTAGCGCCCTCCAGGCCCAAGCGAACCAGGGCATCGATATCCAGCCGGCATTCCGCTTCGTCGAGTTCCTGAGGGCGGGCGAAAATCGCGGGAGCGCGCGGCATGAAGCGCGGACAACAATCTTCAAAGGGCTCGCAAGAAATTTTGTAGGTTCCGATCTGCCGCGCCAGCCGGAGGATCTCCGCTTTGTCGTCGCCCGCGAGGGGGCGATACACCGGCAGGTCAATTCCCTGGTCAATCGCCATCAGGTTATGCAACGTCTGCGATGCCACCTGGGAGACGCTGTCGCCCGTGACCAGACCGAGGGCATGCTCGCCGCGCGCAATTTCCCGGGCGATGCGCGCCATCATGCGGCGGTACAACAACACCCGATAGCTTTCATGGACGCCCGCCACAATTTGCCGTTGGATGGCGTCGAAGGGAATCCGATACAGGCGCGAGGTAAATTGATAGGGCGTGAGCGTGCGGACAAGCTCTTCCGCCACACCCGAGGAGGGATTGCTCGCCGGTGAGGGATTGCCGAAAAAATGCACAAAGGTAACGTGGCAGCCGCGGCGCATCATTTTGTAGGCCGCCACAGCGGAATCGAACCCCCCGGAAAGCAGCGCCACCAAACGCCCGCTCGTGACGGCGGGCAGGCCGCCGGGACCTTCGACGCGATGGGCATAGATCAGCGCCTTCCCGGGAACAATCTCCACCTGGCAGGTCACCTCGGGCTCCTGGAGCTTGACGCGCACGCTGGGCTCGAGGGCGCGCAGGTGCTCCAGCACCCTGCGCCCCAATTCCCGCTCCAGCTCGATGGAATTCATGGGATATGCCGAGTCCGCAATTTTGACGCGCACGGCGAAGTTGCGAGGTTTGGCTTCGGCCATCATCTCGCACGCTGCCGGGCCCAGGGCTTCGAGCGGGCTCGGCACTTCTCGCGCCGGGGCAATGTAAGCGAGGCCGAAAACCCGCCGCAAGCGCTCAATGAGGTGAGGAAGGGCCGCATCCTCACCAGGGGTGAGGATCAAACGCTCGGAAATGCCTTCCAACGATGCCACCGGCAAATCCGCTACGCTTTGGCGGATGGCGTCGCGCAGCCGGCTGAGAAAGTATTTCTTGTTCGCACCTTTCAGCCAGATTTCATGGTAGTGAAGAATCAGAACTCGCTTCATGTGACGGCTGCTCGGTCCGAGGCGGCGACGATGGGCAAAGCCTGCGGGTAAACTCAGCGGAAACCAGAATATCGGTTTTCGTGCCCGCCCGCAAGCCAGGAAGACTTATTGAGGGATTGGTGATTGGTGATTGGTGATTGAATCATCGGCTCATCGGGTCATCGGATCATCGGGCCATTGAAAATTGAAACTCGAAATTCGAAACTCGTCAGGCCGGCCGTAGCTTGCTCTTTCGATTTTCGAGTTTCGAGCTTCCATTTTCGATTTTCGAGTTTCCAATTTCCACTTCCGATTAGCGATTGTCAGACGCGGCCCTGCCCGTTTTCCCACCCATGGGTTTTGCCTTTTCTAGCCACTCGCCACTAGAGGCACTAGGCACTGCTCTTACTTCGACCTGTTCATGGCCGGACAATGTGAAAAGGCCGCGCAGGAATTCGGCTCGGAGCCGAATACCTCCGGGCTACCCGCTTGCTCCGTTCCCTCGCCGATCGTCAAGGAACCACCATCGGTTCGGCATCGGCAAGGCGGCGAATGGCGCCAAAGCCGTGCGCTTCCTCATCCCATTTCACGCCGTGGACGGGCACGGTCACCTTCGGGTGAATGGTAGCGGCGAAGGCGCGCAGGTCAACCGGGGAGGCGTGGCCGCTCGTGTGTATATAAGCGATCTCGGTGCCACCCGTTTGGCACCATTTCAGCACCTCTGCCAGATCTGGTTCCGACAGGTAGCCGCGCCACATCGAGAAGTTGAAGGCATCATCGGCCGTGGGCACAACGCCCGCACTCCGATAATCAGCGATCAAGCTTGGACGCGCCATGGCGACATAGCGGCTCTTAACGAGTTGCCTGGCGGAGATGCCATATGGGACAATCCTCTCGATAAAGTCTTCCCGGCCCAGCCGTCGGTAGTAGTTCGCGAGCCGCTTCGTTACCACGACCTTCAGGCTCGAGTATCCGGCGCGCGGCAGATGCGTCCCGCCCGAAATCCGGTCAAGGACATCCGCGGTGTAAATGTCAATCACTAGCACCCTGCCAGTGCGCTTGGCGGCTCGGTAGAGGGTCACGGTACGGTCAATGTTCTGGGCTGACCACGCCACGAAGACGCGGCCCTTCGTACGCTTAAACAATTTGACGAACTCACCCTCCAGCTCTTTTTCAGTGGTAACAGGCTTGTCCGTACCGAGATTGGTGCCCTCCGTCACAAGCACGTCGATGTTTGGCGGGGGGCTTGCCATCATCCGGTCGATGAGCACGGACTTGCGCCCGTGGCGGCGGAAGTCACCCGTGTAAAGGATCCGCTTGTCTGCCCCCTCGACCAACAGCATGTAAGCGTCGAAGGCTGAGTGATCTGTCAGAATCGGCGTAATCGTGAACGGCTCGATGGCGAAGGGTTTCGAGCGGCTGTGCCATGTCTGGAAGGTCCTGGTGAGCGGATGGCGGGTAATGTCCGCTGTGACCGCGATCAGTTTGGCCGAGCCGGAGCCCGTCCAGATTGGCCAATCCGATGGAAGCTCCTCGACGAGGCCCCAATGGTCCTGATGGGGATGACTGATCAGAACTGTCGCCGGTCGGCCCCGGTCGAGCGAAGCCGGGAGCAGACCGGTGGCGCCATCCGGCGCGTCGAGCGGTCGCCCAGCATCGAGAATAAGGCGCTCACCATCCGGATGCGCGATCTCGATGCAACATCCGCCAATCTGGCGCGTGCCGCGATGGACAGTAAGGGTTAGGGTCAAGCACGCTTCTCCAGTGTCATTTGATCGTCGTTCTTAACCATTTGCACATTCAGGCCCATATTGCGCAGCTTGTCCAAGTGGCCATTTTTCGT